>JAEHJW020001789.1_pt1 | contig 26743 bp, 14 predicted proteins | sample 9271431 | NCBI WGS metagenome assembly JAEHJW02 | reverse complement strand
CCAAGAGCGCTAAGGGCAACTAAGCCATTATCTAGATCATCGATAGCTGTATCGATCTTCATACCCCCATTGTCATAAGCCTCGGTTGCAGGAGCAAAGTCAAAATCATTACTTCCATCACTATCCGTACTTATAGTACCTACCTCATTAGCCATAGAGATTTCATTATCATCACCATTACCAGTTATATTTGTTAGATTATTGTCAATTTCTGTACTGGCAGTAGATTGTTTAGCAGCATTAATGCCGTTAATGTCTATTACAATCGGCGTTTGAGTTACTAACTGCGGGTCATTTGTTATGTCCGAAATATCTTGGCGTATTGAAGCTTCGATATCTTTAATACTGTCGCTGGTGTATATTGCTTCTAATGCCATTAGTGATTTTCTCATCTTCCCTTCCTTCAAAAATCTACCCCCTACTTACGAGCAGGAGGTAGAAAGACTATGCCAATATAGGAACTAATTTGTTACCAAAGATAATACCAGCCACCATGATCAGGTGATTTATACCACTACGTATCTCCATAATACGCTGTATGAAGTCAGTAATAGTGGATACCGGAGAGTCTGTGTTATAAAAGGTATCAGCATCACTACCAGCTTTAAAACCTTCAGCATGTACTATCTCACTCCAAGTTGCAAATGAGATAATAGGCATTTCATGACGTAGTAATCTATAGACGTCCTCTATAAACTCTTTCTGATGTCTTAATAGATGAGAGTTATTACTCTGTAATAGAATCCACTCTTTAAATGAGAATGTCCCAAATGCATTATAGATGGCCTTGTAGACTTCTTCTTGTTTTTCGAATGCCTGGAATTGCAACGGATCAACCAGAAATTCTTGATATACCTTATTCACACCGCCATGGTAAGCATAACTTGACTGCATTCGGATGATGTGGTTATTATATTTAGTATCTCTCATCATAAAATCCTCTTCATTAGTCGGAGGATCAATGACATAATTGTTGTTAGGTACTGCTACGAACCCTGATTGCAATACAACAGGCTCTTCCATATTACTTCTCCCTCATCTTAACAAGGGCATACTCAAGATTATTAAGATATTCCTGCATCTTGTTAATCTTGTTCTCTACAGACGCACTGTAATCCTTATTCTGTAAAGAACGCAGATACATCAGACGCATCTCAATGATCTTCCGACGCTCCTGTGCAGTATGATATTTGCGATCAAGATACATATTCTTCATAACACCAAGATGATAAATTGGATTACCAACAAATCCATGAATTAAATTACCATCGGGATCAATACCGGCATTTGCTAAAGTAGTCGAGTTAAATGGATCTAAAACTCGTTGTTGCATAGCAGACATGGCTGGATTTTCCTCTATATCACTTTTAGTTACATCAGCAACAGCGACATTAGGGATTTTCTCAACCTTATGCTCAAATTCATTATCTGAAAGAGTATCAAAGGCTTTGATGAATTCATAGATTCCGTTGTCTAACTCTTTGCGTTGAGCTGGAGATAAATCAACCTCTAGCTTACCATTGCCTTCTTCATCAATTTTACCATCACGCAATAATGTGCTGTGTGTCTCATCAATATAAACGGCATTGAGTAATTTAGAAAGATAATCAACAAAAAAACTAAACTGTTCAGCCGATCGTATTAACACAGCCTTACGAGCAGTTAAACCTCCAGAGATGTTTTGTTCAGGTAGAATCTTTTGCAATTCAGTCTTAATGAAACCTGCATGCTTAAGTATTACACCGGAATGCTTATCTAGATCCCTTATAAAGTTTCCGGTAGTGATAATACTAGAAACAGTACTAGTAAATGCCTGGTTATACCCTTTAGCTTCTTCACTACTGAGAGGATTAAGCTCTGTATAACTATAAATAGCTTTCAGTGATGGTATAAGGAAATCAGAATACTCTTTCATGCTAACGCGGATATCGTCAATGATCTCGTCGCGATGAAAGAAATTCCTCAGAGACCGAACATATGTAAGTAAACTCATTGTCTGTAGCCTCAATTAAAAGATTGGTGAATTGCCGCTATTTAGAGATTTGAATACATCAAATATATCCATGCTCTTATTTGCGGTGTTCTTAAGCGCCTTAAATGATGTCACTGTCCCTGTATCCATACCACGGTAATAGAAAGTAGCCTTTTCCCATTCACGATCCATAACAACTAAAATCATCCCATAGTTACCCTTAAACAACCTTTGACGTACACTATGGCTGTCAAGCTTACCGCCGATGTTATATTCAATATCTTTGGCGACTTCTTCACTGATGACATAGATAGTGGATGCTGACGCGAATGATTCTCCTTCATGGGAAAGATATTTCCACTGGCCTTGGCTAATTCTTTTTAGTATGTTATAGTAGGTATCACTTTCGTCAGATAACAACAATTTTCTCTGTTCGTCGATAATATCATTACAAAGAATAAGATCATTAATGAACTCGATCTGACCAGATTTGTACTGCTGCCACCTACCAGAAAGTGATCTATCAACAGAGTTTGTAGACATCATCTGTGTTACGATGCTATTAGACATCAAGAAAGATGCTAGCTGTACAAGAACAGGAATAGTGGTGGTGGTCACTACATCTCTTCCTGGAGTCTTGGTCTTAGGATTAATAAGCCCTGGCTCATTGAAGGTTACTGATACATTTATTAACTTGCCTATAGATAAGTTAGGGCTCTCTTTAAGAGTGTCATTTTTGTCTACTTCGACTTCTGTTAGTCTGGCAGCTTCTAAACTTATATCGAGTTGTGATTGTGACAATTTTGGTAATCTATGTGTATAGTTATTTTCTTGCCAATGTTTATTATTAAATGATTCCAATCCTGGATTAAAGCGGCTCAGGAGTTTCTCTACGCTAACTCCATTAATAGTGTTATTCACAGCTATCGCTTGAAGATAATATGCTGTAAATACGCTCAGGATATTCTGTAACACACTATCGAGTTCAGGCAGTGTCATTAAATCGGCCGAGATGATGGTAATCGGTCGTACTCGCGTGCTCTTGCTGGCATCGAGCAACGTCGTCCCTTCCATTTGTTTGTAACCACTCATGAACTTACCATAAACGGCTTTCAATCCAGGAAAGTCCAAACTACCACCGATTTTCTGTAAAGCATATTCCAACAAAGTAATGGCAATCATGGGTCGCGCCTTTTAGAGTGTGAGGAGAAACAATGTGTAGCTCAAAAACTATTCTACCATTTACAGTAGATGATTACTTTCGAACCACAGGAATTGGGTCATTAGATAAGGCCATCAGTAAGAATTTGTATGGGATCAATCATAGACAGACCCCTCCGGGTGCTCTTGGTAATAAAGATGTATACGGGTATACATTCTTTACAAGACCGCAACTAAACCTCAGCGGAAATAATATTCGAAACCAACGTCAATTTTACGATTTGTTAAATGAAACTCCAGCAAGCATACAACGATATGTACGATGTACTCTGGATCCTAGGTTACAGCTAGGCTACACCTATGATAAGAAGCAAGCGGCTGAAAAATTATCATGCCCACTAGTTGATCCTCGACAAGCCTTTATACCCGGTCTTACTAATGCACTATTATCGTTATCTGGCTTCCCAGATATTGTATTAGATACTTTTACATCTCACCCTGGTCTATACAAAGAAGTATATAGCCAAGTCGACAGTACAAGTAAAATCTATACAGATTATGCACTAGATATGACTTTTCGTAACTATAGAGGTGATCCTCTTTTATATATGATTTATATCTGGGTTAAATATGCATCATCTGTATTTGAAGGCGAACTTGTGCCATATCCAGATTTCATATTAGAGAATGAAATAGATTACATGACCAGGGTATATCGCCTAGTTATGGACCACACAAAGACATTTGTAAAGAAAATAGCAGCCACTGGTGTAGCTTTTCCTACAGCTATTCCAATGGGCGGATATTTTGATTATAACTCTGATAGTCCATTTAACGAGCAGATGCGGGAAATCACCATTCGTTTCACATCATTAGGTGCGGAATACGTAGACTCTATACTAATTCAAGAGTTCAATGAGACTGTTCAGATATTCAACCCATTGATGAGGAAAAGATTCAGAAATAGTACCATGGTAGCAGTACCATTTAACTACCTTATCTTGTTTAATAATAGTGGATATCCATTTATTGACACAGATACGTATGAGTTAAAGTGGTTTGTAACTAAGGCTCTATATGTAGCCAAAGTTACAGCATTAAATCTTACATCAGCACCTAAGTTCACTGCAGAAGATTTCCGTATTCTTGGCGATGAACCGTTCGGAGCTAATCCACAATCCTACGACTATAACCCTAACATATACACAGGTGGATGATAATGTCTAACTTACCAGCTACAACGTCTGTTGGTCTTTCTGCACTGCTTGATAATATTGCATTGTATAAGTATAATCCTGTTAATATCCAACAAGCCATGTTGTCTTATCTAACGCAGGTACTTAATGGCGAAGTCGATATCGTTGATCCAACTAATCCATTTGTATTCTTGTTAGAAGCTTCATCTGTCAATACAGCAGCATGCATGATAGAGAATGAACTAAATACAAGAAGACTCTATCCTGCATTAGCAACGACTATGGATCAGCTGTACTTACATATGTCTGATCAAGATTTCCTAGGAATATTTAGTAATCCTGCAACTGGCCTATTTACTGTAATTATTGAAAAGAACTCATTGCTTAACAGTTTAATTGCTGATCCAGCTACTGGTACTAAGAAACTTATCATTGGTGGCAATACCTTCACTACAGTAAACAATCTGGTATTCAGCCTTCAATATCCTATCGTAATAGAACAGTATTCGTCTGGCAGTATTCTTATATATTACGATGATAGCCAACCAAGCCCTATACAAACTCTAAATGGTACTAATATTCCTTATGGAAAACGTACAGATATTAACGGTGTTGAGTGGTATTCATTTCAGATACCTATGATACAAACCAGCATAGAGAGTAATACATATCCTTTGCTGGAAGCCACATATCTTAAGACCAGTATTACCTTTACAAATAATTTTTACTATTGTAGGGTATTTAATCAGGCAGCTACTGGCGATGCATGGACTGAGATAGCGACTACATTCACCGACCAGGTATATGACCCCACAGTACCAACAGCTGTACTTAAACTGACAGCCGCTAATGTACTTGAAGTAGCAATACCTCCGGTATACGTCACAACAGGTTTACTTAGCGGTAATATTCGGGTCGATATATATGAGACCGTTGGTGTTCTTAACATAAATTTGAATAACTATGTTATTTCAAGTTTCTCCACTACCTTTTTAGATCTCAACGAAACAATAGCAAGTAGTCAATACCTAGCGACTGCAAACAATTTGACTTACTTGATATATTCGGATCAGGTAATAAATGGCGGAACTAATGCGCTCACACTAGACGCATTACGCACTCAGGTTATAAATAATTCTGTTGGTACTAATGTTCTTCCTATCACTACCTCTCAGTTACAATCCAATATGCAAGCTTTAGGGTTTAATATTACTTTAGCTGTTGACGTTATAACTGATAGAGTATTTAAAGCCACCACTTTATTACCTTCTCCTGTTAACCAGGGTTTTGTAACACCAATATCTGTTAGTATGGAGAGTATTGCTATTAGCTTTAGTGATCTTGAAAACTATGCCACAGCTAATGTTAATCCAACGAAAACAAGAGCTACATTACTTCCATCAACCCTATATCAAAATTCAAATGGAGTAGTGTCTGTTTATAACAATCCACAAGTTGCTATTGATCAGCAACTAAATATTACAGACCTACAACTCCTCATTAATACAAACAATTTACTCTATACACCCTTTTACTATGTACTAGATAATAGTGGCAATGAGTTTAATGTTAGAGTATATCAGTTGAATTTACCGCAAGCTACACAACTTGGGTTCTATGGCGCTAATTCTTCTCTTACTCCAATAACAGCAACGGGTACTTTTTTGTTTAAGCAAACATCAACAGGATACCGTTTAACATTAGTAACCCAATCCAACAATGCGTACCAAGCTTTACCGATAGGTAGCTGCGGTGTCCAGATCTCATACGTCGATCCTATCAGTGGTAATAGAAACTATATTCAAGGTACTGGATTAGGAATTAATAGTAATCACGAGAAGATCTTTGTATTTGATATTGTAACTGATTACGATATCGATAGTAACAATTACCTATATATAAAAGGTAACAATAGCCAGAATCAGTATACCTTAATACCGACAGCCCTTAGTCAAGAAGTTGATATAATATATTACCTGACAAGCATACCTACAGGTTTTATTCCAAGTACATTCCAATCAAAACTAAATACCAGTATAGTTGTTAGCAATGCTGCAACTAATCCTACATCTATTCTGCTAGCAGCCATAACTAATGATAAGATTACTCTTAACTATGGACAAGTTTTAGATTACTTATGGGTTCAGCATAGATCCAGTAGTAATAATCTAATCTATGAAACATACACTCGCGATATACCTTTGCGGTATACCTCTAACGTATATCAGACTGATCCTGTTACTGGTAGCATTCTGCAGTTTAACTCAGCAGGAGCTCCTCAATTTACTATACTGCATTCAGCCGGTGATGAGGTATTAGATAAAAATGGTAACGTAATAATCAAATATAAAGCAGGAAGTATAATAACTGATTCGTCTGGTAATCCTAAGTTCATTAACTATGGGAAGATAACACGCCACATAGACATTCTTTTATTTGATGCTACTTTCTACTTTGCTACTCATCAGGCTACATTGAGTTATATAAACGGAGTAACTCAGCTGATTACTCAATGGTGTACGGAGACATTGCCTAGCATTAGCGCTTCTCTAATTGAACAGACTGAGATTTTCTTCTACCCACAAAAAACTAACACACAAGTTGAGGTTATGTTGTCTAATAACTCGCTTGTTACTATACCGACAGGGCAGACACTGATAGTAGATTTCTATGTACCAAAGAGTGTAAACAGCAATCTGGTACTAAAGAATAGAATAGAAAGTATTTCAACAGCATTAATTAGTAACGTCTTTGCTACACAAACAACGATATCAGTAAGTCAGATATGTAAGTTGTTATTAGACCAGTTTGGTAGTGAGGTTATTGATGTTCAAATGTATGGATTGGGAGGAACCATTAATTATCCTCTTGTGATTATACAAGATCCTACCAAGAGCCTTTCTATCAATAAGGAGTTAAGTCAATTAGCCGATAAATCTTTATCGGTAGTAGAGAGTATCACGTATAACTTCTCAAGTTAAACAAAAAAATAATAATACAATAAAAATATAGACCCAGAGCCAAGTGCTCTGGGTCTATTTCTACTTCTTAGGACGGTAATACATGCCAGTCTTGATTTTCTGTTCGAACTTCTTGATCGTGGCGCGTTTATTCCTGTTGAAATACTTTGCCTTAATAATGCCGGGAACTTCTTGGAGAAGCCACGCTACACTACCGCCAACAATCAGTATGAGGATGATCCAGACAAGAAAATTGCTGTGATTCATAAAACCTCCTTATTTCACTACGTAATTGATAACGGTCTCAACGTCCCATAAAGGGTTCGTGTGGTCGTCAACTGCATAACCGATAGCAGAAATAGCACTGGAATCTTTGGAATTAAGATACCATGATTTATTTACAACGATCTTGCTACCATCAGTGTAGCGTTCAAACAGAACTACCACATCACGCTCTTGTGATATGGCAATGATCAGCTTACGACCATCGTCGGCGGTGGATTTGTATGCTCCAGTTGCAAGATCCTTAAGAAAAGGATCGCTACATGCGCCATCCATATAGCCAGTTCCATTATGCCATTGTTTTATAAACTCTAAACTACCAGACAAACAGTTCCATAACCTATGAAACTTTTCAGCTTGCACGACGTTGTTCGATGCTTCGGCGTTCGACACCAAACTCATCTCAACTACATTGATATTCTTACTCACGGTACTTCTCCTTAGAATTCTGTGGATCTTAGGACCTACTCCTTCGATTCCATTATAGGTATATGTGACTGAAAATATCTAGGATATATTACCCTACTGGACTTGATGGTCCAGTAGGGTCTATAGTCAATAGTTGCTTGCTCCGTTATAACTATCAGTATAACTATTCTGATCGCCAGAACTAAAATTGCTTCCAGTTTCTTGTATGCTGCTTCCCATGTCCGTATCATCAGAGCTGTGATCATCAACTATCTCAGATGAGTCTACGTTGCTGGAATCACAATCCTTACACTTATCTTTTTGGCAACATAGGCCTGATGTTCCGCACGAATGGCATGTTACTTGATAAATGGCCACTTATTCTGTCTCCTCGGGCGTAGGCGTCGTCATTATAGTTACCAGCCGCTTACGCATATCTGTTATTAACTTCCGATGTGTTATTACTTGAGTTTGGTCCTTTGTAGTATTCATGGCTTTAGGTTTTCCATTCTTCACTACTGGTTTTGTTCTTGGTTTATTAGACATTCGAATGCTCCTTAATGTGTTTAAGAATACGTTTGCATTCTGCTGTATCTAGGTTAAGTATACCACGAGCCCCACGAAGTGTATAGAATTTGTACCTTCCAATATGATCAAAGATTCCAATGCACCCCTTCTTTATGTATTTCTCATAGTCAGGAGGAACCTCCATAGTGTATCGAGATATCTTATCCTCAACAAATGAAACACTCCCTACGCGCGTCCCGTCAGTATTAGCAGGATAATCGTCATCAAACATAACGTCACTGACAGTTCCGTAATATAAAATGTCGGTTCTTGGTCCGTCGTTAAACTTACTAATATCAAGAGCATCTGCTCGTATTTCTGCTATGTATCTAGGTAGCGGCGTAATCCCCCAGTGAATATATTTATGTAGCTTATTCTTAACCTCAGAAAGAGTCTCATTATATATTTTAATTGGTAGATATAAATCAAGGAAATCTTTTACTATGTCTTGTGTTCGCACTCTCAACTTAACTTCTATAATACCTTCATTTATCACAAAAGTTATTCTTTTTCTACTGCGCAGAAACTTTATAGTTACACTAATCTTATTCTCTTGTACACTGCTGGAGAGTATAATACCGTTGAGATTAGAGCCAATTTTATAATAAGACGATGCTGTATATACCAGAGAACATATTCGTTTATGTAATAAAATTCCTATCTTTTGGTCTCTAGTTTGTTCTATTTGATTATTATTAAGACTATGAGAATAGTTCCCTGCTATTAGATCATTGATTGTAGTCATCATCTGCGCCTTAATTTATCATTGTGAAGTCATGTATCATATTAGTAATATATGTCTATCTATATTTAAATATAGACAGACGGCATACACCCTACCGCCTGTACTAGGTCGGTAGGGCGTGCATACTAGACTGTGCGATCGATCTGATCGGCTATGTAATCTCCGATATATTCAATTGTTGAGATTAATGCCGCTTCACGAACATCAAGTTCCGGATTATCATCTAGCGCTTTCTTAACTCCAAAGAGGATATCAAACGCACTGGTATAATAGAACCTGCACTGTGCAATAAGCTTAAGGCTAACAGTGAATAGATCAGCCATATCGCTATTTTTCAATCCATCGATCAGTTCATTGAGACGGTGTTTTACGATCTCATTAGCCTTAGGATGTGACTCCCGATAGATATTTTCTTCTTCAGTAGAATTTTTCATTTCCATGTAGAAACGTTCTACCAGTATTCTTTTGAACACACTTAGCTTATCTGCCATGTGGCGAGATAAATTAAGATTATAGTAAAGCTTCCATTCTTGTAGTAATTTATCTTTCATGCCGTTAATGGCATTAACATTCATAGCGTCGCTGTTAGACACTATCAACCCAAATAAAATCTCAGGGCTGTTATCCTTAGACAACCACTCGTGGTATAGCTTGCCAGAGACGACACAACGCTTTTTATCTCTCCGTATGCTAAGAACCATAATTCCAGTGCTGTCGAGAAGGTTAATTCTGTTAAGATTATTAATAATCAAACCGCCAGCATAGTCCGCAATGCCAGTCAGTTTGTTCTTAAATTCTGCTAAAGTGTAATTACCAAGATTCACATCACTTTCGTCATATAGATTTTTACACATCTGGTAGAGCAGAATTCCAACATATAACCTCTCGTAAGAATTCATGATCGTAACAGCGCTAGGAGTTATGGCTCCTGGTGTATCATTAATTGTAAAGAAACCATCCCATAACTTATATAGATAGTCTGATGGTAAGCTTGCCACTAATGACTTAATGGAATTCTCAACGCCAATATATCCATCACGCAAAAGACTATGAATAAAATCTACACTACATTTACCAATGTTAAGTGTATCTCTATCATTTAAGAGAAATACCTTATCAAGAAAAGGCGAGAATTGAGCCATATAAGCTTCATCATCAACACAGGTCGGTAATTCCAATGCCTGTATCTCGAAAGAAGAACCAGGACTCGGTATCTCAGCAGTCTCTAAATCAGCAGACACCTTCTCATAGAACTCAGTTACCAAAGGCTTTACAACCTTCCTGGCCAGTACCAGATGCCTCTTTACTGCCTTAGATAGTGTTATGACCAATTCGTCCATCAAGGAGCTGTGCGGCGTTACGGCATCTATACTAGAGGTTCCAGGTTCACCTATAGGAACTGTAGTAGTTCTTACAATATCGCCAGCATAAGTCTCTAACGGAGATGTTGGGTCGTATTTAACTATCGAGTATTTCATCAATCTTTCAAGTGGTGTTCCTGATCTTGGCAGAGCCCGAAGGCCCTGCTCTGCTAATACTTCAGCCAGCGGATATGACGATGTAATGCTAGAGGGACGAATACTCATTATTACATGCTCCCTTGATTATGACGTTCTACAGGCCTCAGTGCTATCTTTTCACGAATTTGATTAGACATCATCATGCCTATCTGTTCGTTAGTAAGAGGGCTGTCTCCGATAGTGGTGGATATTTCATCCCCCATAACACTACGCAACACCTGGAGACCAAGCTCTGAAGCATTACTCAACGTTAGCAAAGAGGCTGTAGCCCGCTCCTGCTTGTGTGATGGCAAGTTCTCTAACATACCTAGTCTCCATTATAAAGTTGAACTGCATGTTTAGCGATTACCCGTAAAAGAGTAGTTGTTGTACCGATTATTTCTGGTGATAGTACAATACGAGCATCGATAGATTTTTGTCCAAATACAGCATCTATCTTTTCACCAGTTTCGGTTGTCATATCATAGTCCATGACTTCGCCAAATACTGACTTTAGCTGATTAGCAAACACGCCTTTGTCGCCTACTCCAGCAGCATTATCAAAGGTTATATAGAACTTAATTTCAGCCTGGTCTAAAGCCAAAGGAACTCCTTCGACTCTATACTCACTAGTAACCCTGCCTGTGACTATCGTCCTATCTGTATCTTTGCATTTAAGAGCAGTAATCTTATCACTAAGATCAGCTAAGAAGCGCAGGCCTGCCGTCATATCTTCTTTATCACCATTGTAGTATACTTCTATGCTATCTAATACTCCGCTTACCTTAGCCTTTGGTGACGTACTGTTAATGTCTTTTAGGGTAGATATGGATGAATCATTAAACAGTTGAGCTTTAGCAGTAATTGGATCCTCAATAATAACTAATGTATCCAAAGGAGATACTTCGCTTCCTATTTTCACTGGATTACGAAGATCTTGTGTAAAATCTACAACAACAGACCTAACCTTTGTTACTTTGGTAGTCAGCCGTTCTGATAAACTATTAGATATAGCAGATGAATCTTCCCATGTTTGCGATGATTCATATAAGGCGGTGCGTACATTCATGCTATTCCGCAAGATGATCTTGCCAGGAGCTAGAATATCCTCTTCGAAGAATGCATCAGTGAATGCTATTATGTCTCCTCTTTTGAAGGTACTCTTTTCCTTCATTAAGGTAATTACATCCTGAGGATAATAACTGCCCTCACTACGACCGAATACTCTACCAAGGTTAACTCCGATCTTTTTACCAGTGTTGTATCTAACAACTATACCTCTACTTGTAATTGATTCAACTACACCATCCTCATCTGCAGAGTATGCAAAACTATCTCGGAGTCTCTGAGGTATGATTGACTCATACCCGGTGCGCACATAAGGCTGTCTATACCCTTTGGCTGCCACTGTATGTGATTGCTGAATACTTACAAAGTTAACTCGCTTGGGATCGTCATGCATCGAACCAGGAGCCACCAGTGCGCTGGTGGAGAGCAGACTTGTACCTTTGTCCTCCTTAAAGTTATATGCTGAGGTAGTCCCTCGTAAACTATTAAAGAGGGGATTAGCTGATAGATATGTATTTATAGCTACATCACCACTACTAATTGTAGCTTCGGATATAATTCCCATATCGGTAGGATGATATCTCCTGGATTCTTTATTCATTCCTTGACGAGTACGTCCTCCTTCCCCAAGGTAAGTTACCGCCTCATCTTGTTTCAGAGTTTGTATTGGATTAATATCCGATACCAGTATATTGGCCGGATCATTCATGATAGTCCTGAATACCTCATTAGGAGATATGTCGATACGTACTCTTCTGTTATTATTTCTTACCCTGAAGGAACGTACTGCAGATACTAGTGTATTGTACATAATACCAGCCATTCTTTCATTTCCCTTAATACGCATAGTGCGCATATCTAGGTCATCAGGATGCGCATCAATCGCAAGTAATTCATTGGCTTTTAATAATAATCCTACGAATGTGCGTGGTTCATGCATGGTCTCTAAAAGCTCGCTTGTTATTGGATCTATGAATAAATCTTTAAGTAGATCCATTTCCTTAATATATATTCCAGAGAATCCCTTCTCAGCTAACAAGTTAAAATAGACATGAGGCTGACTAAATTGTTCGAGTCTATATTTAGAGATGTTGTCCTTATATGCAGTCAGACCTCCAACTATAAGGCTGCTTGGCATGTCTCTTTTATTGAATATCAAGGTGGTGTCTTTAAAGACAACAGCATATTCATTTGGAAGGAGCTTAGTTAAAGACTTGTCTTTATTCGGTTGACGATACTTTACACCGAGTATAGAAAGGAGATGTTCTAGTCCTAAGTAATAACCCAATACTAAAACTAATGGTAACTCCTTACTAAATATTTTTACTGATGTAAACTCAATAGGTGATGATGCTTCAGCAATACCAGAGATATTGTAGAAATCTCCTAGTGGTCTTATCTGTTTATCTTCGCATACAAAGAATTCACCATCAGTTTTAACTATAATAGGCTCATTCTTGTGCGAATAGCCGCAACAGATAGATCCATCTTTCTCTATTCCTACCAATTGTTCTTTAGGAAATTTATTCTCTATTGTTTTATGATTCCAGACATAGGTATTGCTTCCTATCTTGAATGACTCAAAGTTTAATGATATTGAGCTATAGATGCGTGGTGTAACTAACAGATTATCAAACGCGCTATTAACCTTTACGTCACGGATAACACCATTTGGATTCTGGATCCCTTCACTAAAAATACTCTTAAAGAGATATTCGGCTAAGCTATTAGACTTACGCTGATTGCGTATAACAAAGAGCTTTCCGTAGTAACTTGTTAAGGCTACTGTGTCGTGTCCTATCTTTTTAATAGGTAAATCGCCTCTCTGTTTACGAGACCTATAACGAGTTTGGTTAACCATAAACTCACCAGACTCATTCATTATTGGTAACTTAAAGTAAATAGTACTAGCAATACCGTCTATAGGCTGAACTCTTACAGAATGAATCTCATACTGATCTGTAATAGTTTCTACCTTCTCTACCTTGTAGTCTTCTATGATGATGCCTGCTCTTTGCAGATTAACTACCATTGAATTTACGTCTTTCTTATATACAGTCTCTAGGTATTTTCTATCAAACATATCTAGAGTAGACCGTAACATTGTTTTATCTAACACAGTGTTGTTACCTGCATATTGAACTGTGTCGGGTTTAACCTCAAGTTCTTCTTTGGCTATCTTAATACTATCTTTCAGATAAACAGTAGGGGTTTGCGGATCTCTTAATGTATGGAATAGATCAGCCTTTCGCTCCATGGTTTTTAATTCAGATCCTGTTAGAACTTCCAGCCTTTTGAATGCATCGAGTTTTATACTCAAATCTTCATGTGGGGTGTTCTGAATATTCACCTTAACTAATGCAGCATGACCTGACTCTACAGGCCTGCCTACTTCTCTTGCTAAGTCTCGGAGTTTGGTAGTCTGCTCTAAACCATCAAGATTCTCCTCCATCTGCTTAATAGCCAATTCAAGACTATTTTCTCTATCAGCCTCTATATCTGACTCAACATCAGCTATATTTTGTAGTTTGACTGGTTTAGGTGCAGCATTTGTTATACTGCTATAAGCGGGCTTAATAATAGATCCACTATCGGTGTCATCACTATCTGTAGCTTCTTCATCTATAGTCTCTTCGGATTCTGGTGGTTCTTCTGTAGCATCCTCTGGATTTACTTCAATAATCCCGGAACTATTAAGATTGATTAGGCTATTAATGTATATACGCGCGAGCATAGTAGGTTGTGCTCTGTTCGCTATGCGCATAGTGGTTTCATTTACTTTATTAAAAGAAAATAAATGATAGGCACTTATCCAGTAATATTTATTATTAACAAAGAATATAAGATTCAGACTCTGTAAAGCCTTGTCAGTGAGGATAGAAAATACAGACGTCATCTTCTCTTTATATATCCACGCGTAGATATCCCTAATTATTAGTAAATCTTCAGTATCGAAAATGTCTAAGGCTGCATGATTTATACTATTAAATCTATGAAGTTGTGATAGACTAGGCAGGGATGCTGGGATTTTGATAAATAGAAATTGATTTACATTGCTAGCTTCAGCTACCTTATTTACAGTAGAATAAATAGTGTTGAATAGGTTATACCATTTATAATACAGATTCAATGGCTTTTCTATGTATTTATATATACGGTTTAGATATCCATAGTTCAGCATCATCATTATGTTTGGATCTTTATTAGATACATATGGATCTCTAAACAACCTGAACTTACGATGTGCAAAGAAGTAAGCACGTAACCTGTTAGCAATAGGACCTAATACTGCGCGAGGAGTTCCTAATGGTAACTCGCCATTTGGAAGATCATAACTTAAAATATTATCTATTAGGATGCGACGTTTGAATGGTTCCAAATAGAAGAGATGCTCGTCTGGTCCTAATGACATTTCATCATAATCGTAGTAGTGTAATAAGCTACGTTTGGGAAACTGGAACTGTGAGAAATCCCGTATCCTGGTACTGAGTAGATGATTAAGAAAAAGAATACCGTTTGTGCGATAAAGTACTTTAATATCACGCATGCTGTTCACCTCTATGTAAATTAATTATATCCAATAATAACACTGACATTATGCCGCGGTAAGGTTAGCAACAACAAGATTGATAGTGTCAGTAGCTAAGGAGTACGTCATTTTACCTGAGGAATCTAGATAAAACCTCTTCGAATTAAGGTATGCGTTAACCTCTCTTACAGCCTGCTCAGAATAAACAGAGTTAAATGAAACCGTGTCACCATCATAGTCTGCTCCCAGCCTGCCTATGTGGTTAACTGCAGGAGCCACGGTATTCATGAATTCAGCACCCTTTATTGGAAACTCATTGGCAACATATCCTGTTAATTCACCAGAAGAATCTTTCTCTCTTAAGGAGATACTAGATACTGTTGTTTTTAGGTAAATTTTACTAGGGTAAATGCCACCAGTTCCAAGAACAGGGTATCTAGTAACAAAACTAGCTACGTCATCAACTATCTTGTATACACTCAGGTAAAGTAATTCTGTAAATGTAATAGGGCTAACATTCTTTCTATCTAAACCTGTCGGTAAGTCGTCTATGTCTTGTAATAGTAAATAGTTTTCTTTGTCCTTATATATAAGGAACATGTAATGGTCATTAGTATCTAATACCATGTGTCGTAGTGGTATTTCACCATAACGAGTAATTGTTTTCTCTAGTCCCTCATCAGTCATCCACTGGCCATACAAGGCAGAGTTATGTTCTATCATCTCTTTCTTTAATGTCTTCTTATTAGTCATATAGAAAGGAGCATTAGGACCAGGCATTACATTGAGTAAATACCCATTTCTGATCTGATACATGGCTATTGGTAATATTGATTTTAGGAATTGAAATAACCCCACACCAGTATAGTTTATGCCTATAATCTTCGGAGATCCTTGAACGGCAGTACTAGATATAATACTAGTTATGACATTACGAGTGCCGTTGAATATTTGTCTAGATGCCCACTTTCCTAAGATCAGCTTTCGCTTACCATCAATCATATTCTCGATATAGGCATATAGACCTAATAGATTCAATTGCATCTTATATCTAGTAGAATCTAAGAAAACACTTTCTGTATCGGCCTTTGTTATTAAATGAGAAGAAGCCAAGAGTCTCCGGTAATAGTCATTAATTTCATTCTCTGTAGGCTTTCCATTCTTGTCTATTTCGTAATCTCGGAGACCCGCAGGCATGACCAGGATATTTGATAGGAATGCTGCACCGTCTCGCACGCTCTCCTCAACAACCTGTACTTTTTGCTGAATTAACTCACTGCCATCTCTCTCCCATTTTACATCCTTAATATGGCTAATTAAAAAAGAATATCCAGTTCTGCCTTTTAATGGATTAGATTTCTCAAAATCTCCTAATGCATCATTCCAAGTAGCGTATTCTAATCCACTAGCTATTCCTTTATAGAGGCTTTTTAGTTCTGTCATAACTCTATAGATAAGTGGGTGAATTAGCTGCGTGTTAAGAGATATATATGAAAATGTTCTGTTACGAGTTTCCTCACCAACTTTACCAAAAATATCAACGCTAAAAAGACCATTAGGATTAAGTTGACGAGTCTTGCCATCAAATATATCCAGAACAGTTACTGGTCTGAGTGTTTTTAAAGTATCCTTACTTAAATTAAGGATATTAATATTAAAGGGTAGAAGTTTGGAATCCATAAAGATGTATCCTTTTTACAGTTTTAAGAGGCTTTACCATGAGCGAAATTGATGATTTTGGCGATCTAGACAAACTGTTTGGAAGTGATTCTGGTCTCGAACAGGAGAAGAAGAAGAACAAGCCGGTCACAGAACTCGGTAGAGGATTCCTATCAGGAATTCGAGAAGTAGCTAAGAACACCGCCACTGATTCTGATTTTTATAAGTCCGTCTTGAAAGAGAGCGGACTTAAAGAATATGGCGATATGGTTAGCACGGCAGCTAAAACTGCCAAGGAAGTTTCTAGTCTATACAATGAAAGCGTGCGTGTTTTAAAAGATCCTATTGCAGAATTAGTAAGGAATATGGACAAGCGCATACCTGCTAGTCAGACCTTTCTGAAGAAATTAAGCGAGAGAGCTAAACACGCATTAGGTATAGAAGATGCTCCCGATACTTCATATAAAAGCGACGAACAGATCCAAGAAGAAAATGTACAGAATACAGTAAGTAATACATTCTCAGAACAAGACCAAATAACAGCACAAATTGCCGAGAATGCTCGTTTTAAAACTACTGTAGAGCAGCGCGGTCTTGGTAATAGAATATTACAATCTATCAATAATGGCATATATGGACTAAACGCCTTTAATAGCAAAATAGCCATTAGCTATCAAAAGAAGTCTCTTGAATTACAAGTTAGGAGTTATTTAACTCATAGAGAAACTTTATCTCTGCATCAAAGAGCTTTAGCCACCATCATAGATCAGAATAAAGCACTTATTTGGAATAGTTCTTTACCGGATATTCAGAAAATTAGGATATCAAAAGAGCAGCACCAAACACAACACAAAATGAGTAAATTTGCCCTTACAAAAGGTGCTTCTATTATTGGTAATAGCGCTATAGGCAAAAGGATAAAAGATGCTGCCCGCGCTAAACTGATTGAACATCTGGAAAATGTTAAAGGCGGTATCGAGGGAGTAAATGCTGGGGCAGGCATGTCTGATATGATGGATATGGCCGGTATGAGCACTACTAAGTTAATAGGAATGGGTGCCGCTAGCCTCTTATTTGATAATGGCATATTCTCAGCTCAGGACTTAGCTAAGGGTGTGTTTTCTAAGTTTCTTAAAAAGCGTATTAATCCAAATGGAGCAATAGCTAAGTTCGGTAAGAAATACGGTAAGTATGCTATTGATCATGAGGGAGGTTTAGGTCGCGGATTAAAGAATGTTGCAGATAAAATGCGCCCTACTATTGATGAGCGACTAAACGGAGGCACTAAAGCCTGGTTCAAATCGACATTAGCGGATATTCTGGATAACGCAAGTATTGGTAAGGTAGATCTGAATCTTGATAAGAATGACAATGCTCGTAGTTTACATCAAGCTGCAGTATATAACCTAGGGACCCAGAAATCTATAACTACTGTAATTCCTGGATATCTTGCTCGCATTCTGAGAGAAGTACAATCAATCAGAACCGGTAAGAGTGCCGAGCTAACAGTATTTGATCACGACAGAAATCAGTTCCTATCGTCTTCACGACACACCAGTATGGTTAGCGGTACTATCAAAAAGTCCATGAGCGGTAAATGGACAAATGAACAGTTAGATAAGATTGTTGGTTCTACTTTTGGAGAGGGTGTTTCTCCTGCGGCTGCTGCTGAAATAAAAAAGATGATAGTGCGTGGATCACTACGTCGCGAGTTAATAGATGGAGAATATCTGTCTTCCAGTAGAGCTCAACGCCATGTCCCTACTGAACTTCGCGGTGAGATCAACAATGCTATTCAATCAAAGCTAACAGGTAATGATGAGGCTACTAACTCATTTGTTTCCAATATTAGTAAAATAAAAACTCAGATAGGAGATCCTAGAGGCTACATCGAGGATCTTATAAATGCCGGCTATCATGATGAGCTCATCCAAGGCAAAATCATTCGTCATAATGGCCAGGGTGGTTATCACATTAATGAGAAGAAATTAAGTGATTTCTTAACAGGATCTAACAGAGGCGGTGGATCTACTATTAAGAGAATACCATTGCATCAGCCAGTTCAGTCTAGCACAACTCGTAAAGCGCAAGCTATACTTAATCCAACAGCTCCTTCAGCTCACACGCAACATGTTCCAATCACTTCTGGAGCGAGCGCAGCCTATGAGGTATCTACGCCACCTGAGATAGAGAGAGCACATATAAGCGCCAACAACGAAGCAAGAAGGCGTTTTGTTGGTTCGGGAGTTAAGAATCTTGCTAGTAAATATATCGCTGTTGCTAAAGACCATGGACTTAAGATACCTTCAGGCATTAGTCTCAACAATGCTGGTATAGAGAGGTTAGTAACCGCAGCTAAAACTAAGGGTATTGATTTGCATGCTGCTGTTAGCAGAAGATTAACTACTATAGGGCAAGATGTTCAGTCTAATAAAGTTGTTCAATCAGTAGTGCCTACAGCGAAACAAAAGGCTAATGCTATTCGTTGGACTTTCGGTAATAATTCCAAAGAGTATTTGACACACGTCGCCACTATGACGCAAAATGGAACAGCATTAGCGCAAACAGCTAAAACTGCTAGTGCTGCTGCCGGTGCTGCGGTAAGCGACTATACTAGTCGACTAGCTGCAAATGCTCAAGATACAGCCGGTGGTATTAAAACTCATTTTAATGCAGCTATCGATAGTGCTAAAGCCAGATACGCGAAGCTAAGATATAATATTCAGCAAAAACCAACAGAGACAGACAATAAGGCTAGCACTACTCTAATAAAGAGTAAAGATCCGCTAGATGTCATTGTTGGATTACTGCAAGAGCATAATAAAGACTTTAGGGAATACGCTGACAGCATAGTAGATGTTCATGTTGTTAGTAATCTTGAGTATAAAGAATTAGAACGAAAGAGCAAACATGTGCGTAGACACCAAACCTGGTTTGGTAAACTCAAGGATACTGTACTGCACCCATTCAAATCTGTTAAAAACGCAATGCATGATGGGTGGGATTCTATTAGAAACTCACCTAAGAAAGCTCTAGAAGCACTAAAATCATTTCTACCTACTAATATCCTGCTGAAATTCCTAGAACTACCTTTTAATTTTGCGACTGGTATATTTAAAGGCATGGGTTTCATTAAGGATAAGGTTACTTCGGTTGCCAATAAGTTACATATACCGGCAGCTATGAAGAAACTCATAAAAGGTACTGGAAAAATACTCTTTAATACACCACTACTAAAGAACTGCAAACAGGAAGATGTCTACATTTTAAATAGTAGCGGCAGAGGTATACAACTAAACCCCATACTGACTAAAATAGGATTTAGTAGAGGAGAATACTTTACAGATGAAGGTAAAGTCTGTAATGGTATCTGCGATATAAGGGGTGATATCTACGACAGAGATCGTAACTTACTACTCTCTGCTACCGAACTAAAGAACGGCATATACGATAAGAATGGTAAGAAAATAGTTCATCGCTCTTTGTTAAATAAGATTGCGGGCTTTGGTCCTAGAGTCGCAATGAATACCGTCAGACGTTTCAAGAATCAGTTAATCTGGACTGCTAAAATGGCTGGTAAAGCTGCATTAGTTGCCCCTAAAGCTCTTTACAATGTTGCTAAGTTTGGTAGCAGTGTTACTAAAGGATTAGCTAAGGGCGCTATAACTACTATTAAAGGAGTGGGCGGGGTAGCTAGTCGCAGCGTTGGGGCTATGGGCCACTTACTATCACCCTTTCACTTCACCGCAGCAGCTGAGACTGCTACATATAGCAAAAAGAGTTACAATGTACTGGTAGAAATACTTAAAGCCATCAAATGGCTTAAACATACTCCAACCACTAAAAGTGGTGTATGGAAGCACCATATACCGGATGCGGTTAGCGGCGTTGATGGTGGGTTGACTAGTGAAGTGTCAGATCCCAATGTTCAAATGTACGCTGGTAAGTGGTGGAGGCACCCTAAGAAAGCTATAGCGGCAAAATATGCCGGATATAAAAGTACAGGAGGCATTAAAACCCTCCTAGCTAAGATCCTAAATAAAGAGAAATCATCATCAAGCGGTGGTGTCTTAAATGATCTTGAACACGCTGGTGAATTCCTAGGCGGAGGTTTTCTATTAAAGAAAATGAAGGGCCTGCTTGGAATAGGTGAAAAAGAGAGTTTACATGGCGGTCTTTTAAAGAAAATAGGTAGCATGTTTGCTAAAGGATTTGGTAAATTAGGCAGCATGTTGAGTGGCGTTTTAGGTAGCGCTAAGAACGCTCTTTTAGGTAAAGGTAAATCTATCCTTGATGCTGGTAAAAACCTCATAAAAAGTAAATTTGGTAAAATAGCGGACACTGCCGGAGCTGATGCGGCTGAGGCTGGGGCTGGTGAAGCTGGAACAGTAGCAACCGGTGCCGCTTTACCTGCTGCTGGTGTGGCACTAGCCGGAGGAGCCGGATACCTAGCAGGTAAATATGTTTTCAATCCGCTGTTAAATAAGACAGTGAAAGCTGTTACTGGTGGGAAAGATAAATCTTTAGGTGGTCTTGTATATAGACTTACACATAAAGTTACTTCTCCTCATCTGAAAAACCCTGCCATTACAGCGCACTTTGCTGCTATGGACAAAAGCAATAATGCACCTATAGGCATTAAACAAAATAATCCAGGATATCTTAAAACATGGGGTAAGCTTAAGATAAGGAATGGTATTGCGCACTTCCCAACTCCAGAAGGCGGTATAGTTGCTTTGGGTGTTGCTTGTCGGATTTATGCCGACCAGGGTTATAATACCATAATAACTCTTATGAAGAAATTATCGCTTCCTGGATACTGGAAGGATCCAAAGAATTTTATCAGCACTATCTCAGAGCAGGCTCATCTGAAGCCAGGAGAAGTACTAGATCTTACCAATATCGTTACTTTGGATAAACTTCTTACAGCAATAATTATAGTAGAAAATGGTAAAATGTATTATTCACCAGAAATGATACAAAACGCAGTTAGAGGAGTTGCGGATATAGGCAAACCGATCTTTCCTATAGGTACTGCTATTCCTAAGCTGGTTAAGAATGTCACTAGTCATAAAAACATACTGCATAAACCTAAGAAGAAACCTGTAAAAACTGTATCCATGATAAGTGCTGCTGAAAGCTACGCTAAGAGTGCAGCATCGTGGATAGGCTCTGAAAGCAAGTCTATATATCACAGTGTAAGTAGTGCCGCCAGTAGTGTATATGCCGGCGCTAGTGCGGCAGCCATAAAAGCATACAAAGGTGTTAAGTATGTAGCAGGAGAAGCCAAGCATTACGCCATAGAAGGGTTCAAAGCTGCTAAAGGAGCATTTGCTCGTGTAGTTCAGCTTGTAGGCATATATGGTGTATCTGGCCTGACTGCTTATCTTGAATCTAGAGGTGACGCTGGAGCCGTCTCTAGCGGTGCTGGTGACCACGGCGGCGTTAGTTATGGTACATTCCAACTATCTTCTGCTACAGATGGAGTGCAAGGCTTCCTAGGGTACATAAGCAATACTAAAGAAGGCAAGATGCTAATGAAAGCCGGTGCTGTTGATTCCGAACCATTTAAAAGTATGTGGAGAAAACTCGGAAAAACAGATAAACACTTTGCTGAGCTACAAGCTCAATATAACATAGTTCATTACTTTGATCCAATCATGAAACGACTATCAGATGCTGGTTTAGATTTCTCTAGTTATGGGTTAGGCATGAAAGCTATGCTAGACAGAACATCTAATCAATTTGGTGATGCTGGTGGTGCTTCTATTGTTACTGCAGCTCTCCACGGTAAAGATATTACCAAGATGAGCGAGGCTGATGTTATTACTACTATTGAAAATCATAAACTTCACAATATCGGTACTTTCTTTAGGAGTTCCTCGTCAGCAATACAGGCAGGAGTTGCTAGAGAAATAGCGATGGAGAAGGCATTTGCCTTAAAGTTAAATAAAGGAACTTTAAAGGATAAATCCAAGAAATCTCCAATAGAAAGTAAGAAAACGGGTCCATCTCCTAAAGGGATAGTACCAATTAAAAAGATAGGTAAACCTACAACTAAACCACCAGTAGCTCGTGGTAAAAAACCAGCATTACGTGTTGTAGGTGGGTCTACTGCTCCTAATAAACCAGCGTCTGGTATAGGTAAGTCAACACACGCTCCCCTAGCGGCCAGTAGTCATAAAACAACACCATTAAAGCTTGTTAAACCAACACCGATAGTTGATAATAAAACGCTTGTTACCCCTAAGGCTTCTATTACACCTATTGGATTTACAGGGCCGCACGTAGTCGCTCCTCGTGCCCACCCAATACCCGTGGTATCAGCTAACCATGAGGATATTAAACAGATACACGGTCACGTTAAATCTATTCGTACAACATTAGAGAAATCTCTTGATGTTCAGAATAAAACATACGAGGCTTTGGTGTCACTACTAAAGAAAAACGGTGCTCCTAGCAATACAGCAACTAGTAATACACCGTCAGACAGTCAAAGTAGTAATGAACCAACTCCTAGAAATACGCCTATAGTTAGATCTAGACCTGTACCAGTACCAGCAACTGCAGTAACAATCAAACGAAAGACACTTTAATACTTTATTGTCTATCTCTCATTTAGTGAGAGATAGACAATCTTATTACATTGGAGTAAACAAAGAATGGCTACAACACCCACAGGTTCACTTCCAAACGGTTCACCTCCTAAAGTCCCTGGTGGTTTTACCACTACTCCTGATACGCCAAATCCATTCTCCGGCTATACACCAGGAGGGCAGTATAGCGGATTTAATCCACGAGTAAACAATATACCTCTTGACCAATTTCAGGTTGTGGACGATGCAAAAATCGCTCCAAAATTTCAGGCTTTCTCTTCAAGGAGTGTGTTCGATACTCTTCCTGACGATCAGTTAGATTCATTTATAGATCAGAATTGGGTAGAGAAAGCTTTCATCACTGGAGATATCCAACTAAATCCGGTAGATGCTGCAAATAGATATTACTCTTCTGCATCTCTGAAATTCACTAATAGCACCATGGGTGGTAATATAGGAATAAATGCTAGACCACAATTTACTAGATATGCAGATATTCGCGTTCCTGGCAGATATCCTGGTGTGCATAAGCATGTAACTGTAGGTACTAAGGACAATATAGGGATGGGTAGATATTACAGCGAGGCTATAGATGATAACTCGCAACTTATATATCTGCGTTTTGGAGTGCCTGCATTTAATTCATTTGGTAACTTCTTTGCAAACATGTATAGCTACGCTGATTCAGAGCTGGCTAATACTGGACGAATACCAATACTATTTGAGATTACAACGTTGCTAACTAGTGTGGCTTTCTTTGTGTATTTTCCAATGTTAGCCACTATCATATTTGGTGTACAAATGTTGGAAAACTTCTTTAGTTTGAAGTCAAACCAATACTACTATTTAAAACCCACAATGCACGCATATTGGTCAGGTGTTAATACTCTTATAAACATTATAGCAACTAATTTAGATCTGCTAGTACCACAACTAACTGATAAGAAATCCCAGCAGATGGCTACACCTTATATAGTTCCTCAGAGCTATTTAACAGCACTTCATACTGCATTACCTGAGATATTCAACTCTGAGTACGGTATAGATGCATATGCTATTGCTAATAAAGCACAGCGAATGGCCAACATGGCGTGGAACTATCAGTATCAGTCATACAACAAATTAAATCCTGTAAAGAAACTTACAGGCTATGTAGGACCACCAGGGACTCCAGCAGGCCAGCACACTACTTATTCAGAACTATTAAACTGGATGGAGATTGGAGATTATTCCTTAGGTTCTGCAAATACTCCAGTTCCACAAACTGCAGGTAATCATAACTTACAGAAAAGTAAAGCTGGTCATCTACATGACTTCTATAGCTATCTTAGCTTAGTTGCCGATACTCCTTATTATAAGTCAGCCTCTAAAGGTACAGGAGCTCACGGACAGCCATCTAGTGAGACAATATTTTTGGTAGATCATAAAACTGGTCAAGCAAGAACAGCCGCAGCTGCTAAGAAAGACATTGATTCTGTAGGTAATATGCTTGAAGCAGAATTCGACGACGGCAGCATGTTTGCTACCTTTAGAGTAAACTTTACAGGACAAGGAACTCTATCATATTCTCACAGCGTAGGTCAACCAGGTATAGCGTCTGTTATTAACTCATATGCATCCAATATTCGTTCGAAGGAATTTGATTTCGAAGGTGGTAATATAGGCGGCATAGTTCAAGATCCTATAGATTGGCTAAAGACTCAGACTAAAGCAATAGCTAACGGTGTATTAAAAGGCAGCAGTATAGACGGTATGGTTAACTTACTGCTAGGTAATGTGCGCGTGGAGATACCAGATTACTGGGAGGATGCATCCGTTAGTTTTCCCACCAGTAATTACGAGATGGATCTAGTTAGTCCATACGGTAATGTCATTTCACAAATACAGAATATATATCTACCATTGTCTATGATAATGGCGGGATCACTACCGCTAGCCACAGGTAAGAGTTCGTATACATCGCCGTTTATATGCCAGCTTTACGATCGTGGTCATAATCAGATGCAGTTAGGTATAATAGATTCTGTTAGTATAGACTATGGAACTACTAACCTTCCGTATACGCGATGGGGAAGACCACTAGGGGTTAAGGTATCATTTAGTGTTGTTAACTTAACCAAGATAATGTCCATACCTTTAGCAGCAGGTACTTTATGGGGAACTGGCCATGGTTTCTTTACAAACATCAATCAAGATAGCCCTCTTGGTAATTTCTTGGCAATTATAACAGGCCGTGATATATATAGTCAAATATATGTATTACCAAGAGCAAAATTGAGATTAGCTACAGCTATGAAGAATATATATTCCTTCACTCAGCCAGCACGTTGGATGAGTTATTTAAACCAAAACATCAATAGTGGTGTACTAAGCTGGATGGTATTGCCGGCGGCATTTGCAGCTATGCAGCCTGGTCTTTCAACTCCGTCCCAGCAATTAAGTCCATTCGCAACTACTAATAGCGGAGTATTGCCTGTTGGTTAAGACTAAGGCATAATAGGATACACGGCTAATTAGCCGTGTATCTATATATGACAAAATTACATAACTTGAGAAACCGCCTGCATAGCCATATACATGTGATCGTTAGCAGATAGTTGAGCTGGTGATGCTGTTGGGTTGCTTACAATAGAAGCTATATCTACAGACTTATTTAGTGTTCTACTTCTGTAGGCCGACACTATACTGGAGTTGGTAGTACCTACACTGGATGCTGACTGTGAACTAGCAGCAGCGTAAATCGTGGAGGTTAATGAGCTAGATGATGGACTAGAAGAAGATGAACCGCCCAATACACCATTAGCAGCACTCACATTACTTTGATAGCTAGACTGAGTAGGACTAGATTGTGGCGATGATCCTGTTGTTGGCGTTGAGCTTATTGTGGTGTACCCTGTATTGGTTTGCACGGATGTGTTAGCAGTAACAGGAGTTCCGCTAGAAGAAGATGAACCACCCAATACACTGTTTGCAGCGCTAGAGCTATTTTGATAACTAGATTGCCCTGTAGAGAGGCCACTACCTGTGGTCCCGCTTCCATTAAACATACTGCTACCTATACCAACGTTTGTAGTAGTTGTAGATGGTGAACCACCCAACAC
>JAEHJW020000277.1_pt1 | contig 26750 bp, 35 predicted proteins | sample 9271431 | NCBI WGS metagenome assembly JAEHJW02 | reverse complement strand
CGCTCAATCCACCCTCGCCTATTCACGGACGAGAACTACATGACGGCCTCTGTCTACGCCCGGCTGCTTTTGCCTGGGCTGTGGTGCGAGGCGTGGGATGATGGCGTGGTCGAGATGCGCCCACTCCGCCTCAAGGCGCGCATTTTCCCGTGCGATCAGGTCGATATTGACGCGCTGATCGCCGAGCTGGTGGCGTTGCAGTTTCTGCGCCTGTTCGAGGTGGATGGGCGCGAGTATGGCGCGATCCGGAATTTCCGGAAATGGCAGAAGCCCAAAAAGCCATCGCACAGCGGCATTCTGCCGGCTGAGCTTGTTGGTTTTGTGGGCATCGACCCGGAAGAGCTGGCCAAGCCCGTTCCGCCGCCCGCACCCGAAGTTCCCGATATGTTCCCCACTGTTTCCGCACGTCTGGAGAACCAGTTCTCCACCGGTGGGGAAAAGTGTTTTCAGAAGGGAGGAAGGGAGGAAGGGAAGAAGGAAGAAGAGGGTTCACTACGTTCACCCTCTCCGCGCGAGGTGCGCGAGGCCGGGACGGCGGATGAGCCGCCGCCCGGGAGAGAGAGGTCTCAGGATCCATTCGATGCGTTTTGGGGCGCGTTGCCGCCCGAGGCCCGCACCGCACCCGATTATGCCCGCAAGGCCCACGCCAAAGCGCTGGGGCTCGGGGCCACGCCCGAAGGCATCATCGCCGCGCTCAGGCGCGAGCTGAGGCGGTCAGGGGGGCGATTGGCGCTCTCGCCTGCCGGTTGGCTTAAGGGCGGCTCCTGGCGGCTCCAGGAGGCGGATTGCGCTGGGCCTGAGTGCGGCGCTCCCCCGCCGCGCGCTGTGGCGGCCCAGGCGGGCGGCCTTGAGGGGATGGATCAGGTGCATCTCGACGCCTTCCGCCGCGCGGCAGCCGGGGGATGGCATTGGCCGAATGCGCCGGTGAGCTATGCCGATGCGGATGAGCGCCGCGCCGATTGCCTGGCGACGCTTGAGCGCCGCAGCCCGAAAGCCTTTGCCCTGGTGCAGGCCGAGATGGGCGATTTTTTGGACAAAGCAGCCGCCCAACTGGTGGCGTGAGCGAGGAGGAAGGTCATGGGTTTTGCAAATCACCGCGAAGAGACTGCCGGGTTTGGGGCCATTGGGATTGCCATGCTTGACGCGGGCATCATGCCTGCCGCCATGCGGCTCGAGCGCGCAGCACAGCGGGTGTTGAAGGTTCAGCCGCCGGCGCAGCGCGTGGCGGCGTTGGGGGCAATTCTCAAGGATGATTACGCTGCGCTGTGGGAATTGACGAAGTCTTGTTTCGCTGAGAAAGCGCAAGAATATTTGAATTCGCGTGCCGATGAGGCAGGCGAAGGGGAGGGCCAAGGGGTGCGTGCCGCCGAGGCCATTATTATCCTGCCCTCCCCGAAAAAAATCCGCCGAGGCGGATGGACGAGCGGGCCATGCCGGGGGCGCCGAACAGGCCAAAAACCAGTCGCCCGCTCGTCCCGTTCATTCGCTGCAATCCCTCGTCCATGGCCGAGACGACGCGGGGAAATTTGCGCCGCTGCCTGCTCGGACCATCAACGCGCCGGTGGCGGTGGATGCCTTGCGGGCCGCGCGGGCGGTTGCGGCGGGGGCGATTCTCGCGTCGTTCCGGATTGGGGACGTGACGCTGGGTGAGGCCACGCCGGCCATGTGCCGGACTTTTGTCGCCAAACGCCGGCGCGATGCGGCGTTTGTTGAGCGCGTGATTTCGGGCGTGCCCGAGGGTGGCAAGATTGGTGATTATGTGACCGAGGCGGAAGCCGCGGCACTTTACCGCCAGGCGAACGGGGAGCACCTGAATGCTGCGCGATAATGAGATAACGGGCCAACGGTCGTCCGCCGAACAGGCCATCCCGGGCGTGCCCGTTGCCGGGGGTGAGTGCCCCCGGCGTCAAAATTTAGAAATCGAGGGCCAACAATCCGGTGTCGAAGAGGCCATTCTAGACGCGCCCTCGCCACGCTCCCGGAAACGGGGCGTGGGAAAATCTGGCAAGGTGGGCCATGGTGGGCTTGCCGCACAGGCCGATCCCCTCCTGCCTGCCTTGCCAGACCCCAATCAAGCAGCGGAGGGCCACGCTGCGCGTGCCGAAGAGGCCGCCCCGCCCCCGCCCTCCCTGCTTGATGCCTCTGTAGCTGAGTTGATGGCGCTGCAAAGGCAGCGACGCTTTGCCATTAAAACCCAGTCGCGGATTGACCGGTCTTTGGAGGCGTATCTGGCGCAATGCGCGGGGTACCGGCCTTTGATTTCGGAGACTGGCGAAGCGGTGCGGGATGAAAGCGGCCGACGCGTGGAGGATAAGGCCGGGAAAAAGCTGTGGGGGCAGATTGGCAAAATCCGCCGGGCCGTGGAGGCGGGGAACATGGACGGTTTGCCGGCCTGGGCGGATGTTTCGATGATCTCGGCCAGCGCGCATTCTCGGCAGGTTTGGGACGAGATGCGCAAAGCCGTGGAAGCGCGGATGGAGGCGGTTGCCAAGACGCTGCCGGTTTGGGGCTGGTGGAATGGCATTCGCGGTGCTGGCGCGAAGGGGCTGGCGATTATTGTGGCGGAGTGCGGAGATTTGGGCGCTTACCGCGATAAATCGGCGGTGTGGAAGCGGCTGGGTCTGGCGGTGATTGACGGCGGCGCGCAGCGGCGCGCTGCTGGTGATGCGGCTTTGCTGCATGGGTTTTCGCCGGCCCGGCGGGCGGAGATTTGGACGATTGCGGACAGCTTGTTTCGGGCTCAATGGCGCGGCGCCAACGAAGAAGAGGGGCGCGCGGCTGGCCCGCTGGGGCCATATGGCGCGTATTATTTCCGGCGCCGGGCGCATACGGAAGGGCGCGAAGGCTGGAGCGCGGCGCACAAGAACAACGACGCCAAGCGGTACATGACCAAGGCGCTGATCCGCGATTTGCGGGCGGCGTGGCGACGAGGTGCAGCAGGAGAGGGGCTGGACTGAGGGCCTGCGCCTGACATGGGGGTGATATCGGTCTCGGATGTACGCGGGTTGGTGCATGCGGGGGCGGATGTCGCCGCCATTTCGGCAAAGCTTGGCGCGCGGCGCCGCGACGTGCGCCGGATTATCGCGCGGGAAGGGATTGTACGCGGGCAGGCTGATCTGTTCATTGAGTGGCTGGCGCGCATTGAGCCAGCGAATGCCTGGCTGGCCCGGGCCAAGCGGATGGATGATCAGGTGAATGAGCTGCACCGGCAAGGGCTCTCGGCCCGGGCGATTGCCGATAAGCTGCAAATCCACCCCTACCAGGTGCGCGAAGCGCGCGGGCGATTGGGCGTGGCGCAGCACAAGGGGCGGCTTGATGATGATATCGACGATGTGCGGCCCAAGCGGCTTTATCGCTGCCCGATGTGCCGCAAAGAGCATTGGTCGGCGCCCCATGTGCGGACGTGCAAGCTGTGCAAGGAGAAGCTGGCCGGAGAGATTGAGGATGTGGTTTATTCGGTGGGGCGGTGAGCGTTGCTCCACACGCGCCGCCGCGCGTAGGTCTGGTATATGGCCTTGAAAATCAACATTTCCGCCGATGTGCGTGGCGTTCGGATGATGCTGGACCGGCAGCGGCGCGAGATTGTGCCGCAGGCGACCAAGGCGACCGTGAACGCGCTGGCGTTTGAGGTGATGCAGGCCGAGCGCGCTGCGACCGCCGAGGTGTTCAAGAATCCGCGCCCGTTTACGCGCAAAGCTTTTGTCGTCGATCAGGCGACCAGCACCAGCGCGCCAGAGGCGACGGTGTACGCCCGGCCCGAGGCGGCGCGGTATCTGGAGCCCTACGAGACAGGCGGCGAGCATTTCGCGCCCGGCAAGATGGTGGCCGAGCCGGTGGATATTAAGCTCGATCAATATGGACAGCTGCCCAATGGCACGCTCGAGCGGCTGAAACAGCGGCCGGATATCTATGTGGGCACGATCAATGGCGTGTCTGGTGTGTGGCAGCGTGTTAATGTCAATCGCGCTGGTGAGGCAAAGCGTGGGCGGCCAAAGCGTGGAACAGCTTGGCATCACGATGCCGGTCAAGTGCGGCTGCTGATACGCTTTGCACAACCGCAGCAAGTCAATGAGCATTTCGGATTCATGACGCGCGCAAGTGCGGTGATTGGCGCTCGGTTTGGGAATATCTTCCAAAGAATGCTCAGGAAGGCGCAGAAATGAGGGTGTTTCGCTCCATGGGGTCGGAGCGGGTACCCGGGTCATGGGTCCCTCCGGGTGGACCCCTTAAACGCGGGGTTGCGCGAGCCCGGTTTATCTCTAGGTGCAGGCCGATTTTAGTGGGTAACAGGGTAACAAGGTAACGCCATGCTGGTGTCGCAAGCGCAGTTCGCCCGGGAGATGGGCGTGAGCCGCAAAACGGTCACGATTTGGAAAAGCGAAGGCAAGATCGTCATGGATGGCGATCTTGTTGATTTGGCCGCCAGCAGACTTGAGCTAGAAAAATTTTCTTCACCCCGGGCGGAAGCGCGGCGCGGCGGAAAAACGGGTAACACGCAAGGTAACGCTGGTGCCCAGGATCCGGCGCTGATGGTTGTTACCGAGAGCGTTGCCCCGAGCGACGAGGATGACCTCAAGGCCGCCGCGTCGGCGGCGCTCCAGACCCAGGGGCTGTTCAAATCAAAGGCCCAGGCCGAGCTCGCCCGTGACAGCTGGATCGCCCATCTTCGCAGGCTTCAATTCGAGCGCGAGGCGGGGAAGGTGGTCGAGGTCGAGCATGTGGCCGGCATCGTGGGCCAGCACCTTGCGCGGGTGCGCACCCGCCTGATGGCGATACCCGCCGAGCGCTCACCCGATCTTTTCCGCGCCAAGACGGTGCAGGCGCTGCAGGATCAGCTGCTCGAGGTAATCACTGAGGCGCTACAGGAGCTGGTGACCGACGCGATGCAGCAGCTCGCGGAGCCGCCCGGGCCGGATGCCGGCGACTAGCTACCCGGCGGGCCTGGCTGCTCTCCACACCTCACTCAGGCGCGCCGTCGCTGATAATCTCGCGCCGCCCCCGAAGCTTTCTTTGAGCGAATGGGCGCAGCGCTACGCGGTGCTTTCCCGCGAGACCAGCGCCCAGACCGGCCGCTTCCACGCCTATGCCTACCAGCCGGGCATCATGGACGCGATCACGGATCCGACCGTCGAGGAGGTCGACGTGATGAAATCAGCCCGCGTCGGCTTTACCAAGATCCTTGATCATGCGGTCGGCTATTTCATCCACCAGGACCCCAGCCCCATCCTGGTGGTGCAACCGCGCGTCGAAGACGCGGAGGATTACTCAAAAACAGAAATTGCCCCGATGGTCCGCGACACGCCGGTTCTAGCCGCGCTGGCGGGCGACGAAAAGGCGAAGGACGGCAATCGGACAATCCGCAAGCAGGTGTTCAAGAACGGCGCCTCGATCACCTATACCGGCGCCAATGCGCCGGGCGGATTCCGGCGTATCACCTGCCGCTTGATCCTGCTGGACGAGGTCGACGGCTACCCGGTGCAGGGCGCGGGCGATGAGGGTGACCAGGTGAAGCTGGCCATCAAGCGCGGCGAGACTTTCTGGAACCGGAAAGCGGTTTTGGGCTCGACGCCCACCCTCAAAAGTGTCTCGCGCATCGAGAAGGCCTTCAAGGCCGGCGATCAGCGCTTTTTCTTCGTGCCGTGCCCGCATTGCGGCGAGCGCCAGGTGCTGGAATGGGGAGGCAAAGACAAGCCCTATGGCATAAAATGGCGCCAGGACGGTAATGGCGCCCACCTGCCAGAAACGGCGCATTACGTGTGCCGGCATAATGGCTGCATTATCGACGAGGCTGAGAAGGGCGACATGGTCGCTCAGGGCGAGTGGCGTGCTACGGCGCCCTTCCGGGGCAAAGCCAGCTTCCATATCTGGGCGGGATATTCACCGCACCCAAACGCCAGCTGGGGCAAGCTCGTGGCCGAGTGGCTTGAGGTCTACAACGACCCGCTCGGGCGCCAGACCTTCGTCAACCTGGTGCTGGGCGAGCCCTTCGAGGACCGCGGCATGCAGACCATGGACGAGCACGCGCTCGCCGCGCGCACGGAGGTCTATGGCGCCGAGGTGCCAAGCGGCGTGGCCGTGATCACGTTCGGTGGCGACACGCAGGATGATCGTGTGGAGCTCGAATTCGTTGGCTGGGGCAAAAACGAGGAGAGTTGGAGCCTCGATCATGTGGTGATCGAGGGAGACCCGGACACCGAGGAATTCTGGGAGCGCGTGGATTCGGCCACCAAGCGCATCTATTACCGCGCGGATGGCAGGCCATTCGCCGCCCAGGCGGGTTGTATCGACTCTGGAGGCCACCATACCCAGCGCGTGTACGATTTTGCCAAGGCCCGGCTCGGCCGGAAGATCTGGGCCATCAAGGGCGAGAGCGCGCGCAATGGCCAGCGCTCACCCGTCTGGCCGACAAAGCGCCCATCTGCCCGCCATAAATCCACCTTTCGCCCCGTCATTGTGGGCGTGAATGCGGCCAAGGACGTGGTGCGCACGCGGCTGCTCATCAAGCCGCCGGAAAACGTGCATGAGGCAAAGCCGGGCTACTGTCACTTCCCGGCCGACCGTGACGTGAATTACTTCGCCCAGCTGCTCGCTGAGCGCTCGACGCTGAAGAGCGTGGGCGGCCGGAAATTTAGGGTCTGGGAGCAGTTGCCCGGTCGGGCCAACGAGGCGCTCGACTGCCGCGTCTATGCCTACGCTGCTCTGTGCGGGCTCCAGCATTTCGGGTTGCAGCTCAACCGGTGGGTGGAAAGCGTGGCGGCGCCATTTACCGGCGCCGCCGCCCAGACGCCAGAGCTTGCTCCAGCGCCAGCTTCAACCCCAGACAAGGGGGAGCACCCGCCGGGTCGCCGCGTCGTGAGAGCGACCGCGCCGCCACCCGAGGGAGCGCGCAAGAAGTTCGGCCTGGCCGGACGCCTTGCGGGAGCGTGACTTCGACCAGCGTCGTGATGACGCCGGGTCCCATCGATGGAGCCTACCATGTCCGGCGCGGGCCGCAGTTATAATCCGTCGACGTCTGTTTTCGCGGGCATGACCACGGCTCAGCTCCAGACTGCCCTGGCGAATGCCCAGACGGCGTTGATCGAGCTACAGACAGGCGCCAAGGCGGTCACGCTCTCCTATACCCAGGGGGACGGCACAAAATCGGTCACCTATTCGCCCGCAAGCGCGTCGGGCCTTGTGATGCTCATCAAACAGCTGCAGGCGCAGCTTGGCATTGTGTGCCATCCCCGGCGCCCGCTGAATTTCCGGTTCCGCTGATGGTAGAGATCCTCGGCGCCGACGGCATTCCCCTCCCCCGCCCAAAAACGCCGGTTGGAGGCGGCCGCCAAGGGCCCACGCCCATGGCGCTCAACGGCACCATGAACACGCCTTTCGACGCGGCGGACAATTACTCGGAGCAGATGGAGGGGTGGTATCCTTTCCTCTGGTCTCCTGATGGCGAAACGAGTCAATTTTGGCGCGACCGCATTGTCTCGCGCGCCCGCGACCTTGAGCGCAATGACGGCTGGGCGCGCGGCGGCATCACGCGCGTGCTCGACAATGTCATCGGGGCGGATTACCGCGCGATCTCAAAGCCCGATTACCGGGCGCTGGCCTATTATACCGGCATCAAAGGCTTCGATGCCGTATGGGCCGACGAATTCGGCCGCGTCGTGGATGCATGCTGGCGCAGCTGGGCAGATGATAAAGTCGGCCATTACTGCGACGCCATGCACTGCCTGACGCTTCCCCAGCTTTTCTGGGTGGCCATGCGGCACAAGCTCATCGACGGAGACGCGCTCGGCGTGATGGCCTGGCGCGACGATGTGGTCGGCCCTGGACGCGCCCGCTATGCGACGGCGCTGCAGCTGATCGACCCCGACCGCCTTAGCAATCCTCAGCTGCAATTCGACGCCAACTCGATGCGCGGCGGCGTTGAGGTCGATCAGTATGGCGCGCCGAAGGGGTACTGGATCCGTCGGGCCCATGTGGGCGATTGGTTCTCGGCGGCCAAGGCCCAGCAATGGGATTATCTGCCCCGTCAGACCACCTGGGGGCGCCCGGTGGTGGTGCACGATTACGACCACCACCGTGCGTCTCAGCACCACGGGGCGGTCGGCATCCTGACGTCGGTCATGCAGCGGATGAAAATGCTGACCAAATACGATTCCGTCGAGCTCGAGGCGGCAATCATCAATGCCGTGTTCGCCGCCTATATGAAAAGCCCGTTCGATCCCGCCATGATCGAAGAGGCGGTCAATCCCGGCCCCATGCCGGGAAGCCTCGGGCCTTACCAGGACATGCGCAATGAATTCTGGACCGGCAAGCGGCTGGATATCGGCGGCGCGCGGGTCACGACGCTGGCCCCGGGCGAGGAAATCGGCACGGTCAATGCCAGCCGCCCGGCGGCGAATTACGAGCCGTTTTCGGTGGCAGTGCTGCGCCACATCGCCTCAGGCCTGGGCGTGACCTACGAGCAGCTTTCGGGCGATTTCAGCCGCACGAATTACTCGTCTTTCCGCGGCGCGACCAATGAGGTGCTGAAGACGTTCAATCGGCGCGCGGCGGGGTTCGAGAGCGGCTTTGCCATGCCGGTGCGCGCGGCCTTCCTCGAGGAGGTCATGGACATTGAGGATATTCCGCTGCCCGCCGGCGCGCCATCGTTCGAGGAGTTCCGCACGGCCTATGCGCGCTGCCGCTGGCTGCGGCCGGGGCGCGGCTGGGTCGATCCGGTGGCCGAGCGCCAGGGCGCGATCATCGGCATGAATGCCGGGCTTTCGTCTCTCGAAATGGAGGTGGGCGAAAACACCGGCGAGGACTGGGAAGAGATCGTCGACCAGCTGGCGCTCGAGCGGCGGAAATTCGAGCAGGTCGGTTTGCCGCCTCTTCCCATCGTGGCGGCCATGGCCAGCGTCGACAATGGCGGCCAAGCGGGCCGCGATGCGGGCGACAAGCCCATTACCCCCAAGCCGCCAGGAGCCGGCGAATGAAGATCGACCCCCGCTTTTTCACGCGCCCGCTTGCCATGCATCGACTGGAAATCGAGCGCCTGGCGGCCACCATCACGGCCTGGTCGGATTATGACGACTATGTCCGGCCACAGCCGCAATATGGGCTGCATAAAGGCGTGGCCATCTTGCCGGTGCGCGGGGTGCTCGCCAATGACCTTCCCTGGTGGGCCGACGGAACGGAATACAGCTGGATCCGGCAGGGCTTCGACGCGGCGCTCGAGGCCGATGATGTGCGGGCCATTGCGCTGGACGTAAACGGCCCGGGCGGGACGGTCGAAGGGTGTTTCGACCTTGTCGACCACATCTTCGCTGCGCGCGGGAAAAAGCCGATCTGGGCGATCCTCAGCGAAAGCGCCTATTCGGCCACCTACGCTTTGGCCAGCGCGGCAGATCGGATTCTCATCCCGCGCACCGGAGGTGCTGGCAGCATCGGCGTAGTCGCCGGGCACGTCGATATCAGCCAGGCGCTCGACAAGGCGGGGGTGAAAGTCACGTTCATCCAATACGGTGATCGTAAAACGGACGGTGCATCTGAGAAGCCGCTTTCTGAGGATGCACTCGCTTGCTTCAGGGCTGACGTGGATGAGATGGGGGAATTGTTCGTAGCGACGGTCGCGCGCAATCGCGGCCTCGACGCGCAAGCGATACGGGACATGCAGGCCGGCACATTCATGGGGGCCGGAGCGGTCGCCGCCGGCTTGTGCGACGAGGTTGCCGCGCCCGACGCGGCTTTTTCCGCCCTGCTTAAAACGCTGGGCTAAAACAGGAGCTTTCTATCGTGGCTGGTAAATCTGCCGGGTTCAAAAAAACTTTCGCCCATCTCATCGGGTTGGGCGCGTCCGCCGCGAAAGCCGAAGGGGATGAGCCCGACGAGCGCGAGCGCAAAGAGGGCGAGACCGACGACGAGTATGAGGCGCGCATGAAGGCCCTCGACGACGACGAGAAGGAAAAGGAAGAGGCGCGTAAGCGTGCCGAAGCCGACGGTGATGAGGAAGGCGACGACGAGAGTGATGATGGCGAGATGGCCAAGGCGTCGCCGGTGCGCGGCGCCCGTCTGCGCGAGCGTGCGCGCTGCGCCGCCATCTTTGCGACGCCGGAAGCCGCGGCCAATCCCGCCCTTGCCGCTGAGCTGGCGTTCAACCAGGGCCTTTCCAGGAGCGCCGCCATTCGCCTCCTTAAAGCCGGCGCGGCCGCCCCGCAGCGGCGCCAGGCCCTGGCCGCGCGCATGAGCCGAGAGGCCCCCACCAATCCCGGCCCGGGCGCTCCGGCCGCGACTTCCGTCGACCCCCATGCCGCCACTGCCGCCGCGATTGTCGCGGCCGGCCGTAAGCGCCGCGGCGAAATCTGAAGGACCTGACGCATGACCCTCATCACCAGCACCGTTGGCGATAATCCCCAGCAGCCCGCCGTCTATTCGGAAATCTATAATCCCGATCAGCTGATCGCGGGCAACCTAAAGGTTGTCTCTCAGCCGATCATCCTGTCCGGGTCAGTGGCGCTCCCGCGCGGTTCCGTGCTTGGCCGTGCCTCGTCCTATTCTGATATCGTGACCATCGGCGCGACCAATGTGGGCAATGGCACCATCGGCTCGATCACCCTCGGCACCGCCGTGTTGGTCGGCACGTACACGCTCACCGCCAAGTCCGCGACCGATTGGTCGGTCACCGACCCCGAGGGAACGGTCCTTGCGGATGCGACCACAGGCACCGCCTATTCCCAGGAAGGCCTCGGGTTCACCATCACCGCCGGCGGGACTGCTTTTTCGGCGGCCGACAGCTTTGACGTGCAGGTGGTCAACGCCATCGGCACGCTCAAGCTCTCGGTCAAAACTGCCTCCGATGGCAGTCAAAACCCTGTTGCCATTCTCGCCGATTATGCCGACCCGAGCGCCGGCAATGTCCCCGCCGGGGCCTATTTCATGGGCGAGTTCAACATCAATGCCGTCAGCTATGACAGCAGCTGGACCCCGGAATTGATCGCGACCGCGATCCCGAATGGGCTGTTTCTGAAAGGCGCCGTCACTGCCGCCGATCCCGGCACGGCGACCCCGGCCGTTATCTAATCGCGCGGCGCTTCGGCGCCGCGTTCGCCCTTTGCGCCCTTGGGCAAGGCGTTTTGACCAGCGTCGTGATGACGCCGGGTCCCATCGATGGAGCCTCAGCTTATGGCTGGCAATGCGAGCTTTCTCTACGACACCAACACCCTGATTCAGGTGGTTCCCAACCTGAAGCTTGCCCAGACGTTCCTGCTGGACAAGTTCTTCCCGAACATCGTGGTGGCGGATTCCGAATTCGTCTCCATCGATATCGATATCGGCAAGCGCCGTATGAGCCCGTTTGTCAGCCCGCTGATGGAGGGTAAGCTCGTCGAGCAGCGCCGCTACCAGACCAATGAATTCAAGCCGCCCTACATCAAGGACAAGCGCGCGCCCGACCTCCGCAAGCCGGTGCGGCGCATGATCGGTGAGCGCATCGGCGGCGATATGACCGGCGCCGAGCGCGAGATGGCCAACATCGAATTCGAGATGACGGACCAGATCGACATGCTCAACCGGCGCCTCGAGTGGATGGCGGCACAGGCGCTGCTGACCGGTACCATCACCGTGTCGGGCGAGGGCTATCCTGCCACCCTGATCGACTACGGCCGCGACTCTTCGCTGACTGTGGCCCTCTCGGGGCTTGCCCAGTGGGGCGTGGCGGCCAACTTCAATTCCGACGGCCGCGACCCGGTGCCGGTGGCGGACATTGAGGCGTGGCAGACCCAGATCCTCAAATCGTCGGGCGCCACGGTCACGGATATCGTGTTCACCCCGACGCCCTGGCAGAAATTCCTCGGCGCCGAAGGCGTGCAGGGGGCGGTTTATTATCCCAAGCTGGGCGATTATGGGAACAGCGTAAACCCCGGCTCGCAGATCGCCCGCGGCGCGGTCTATAAAGGTCGCTGGGGCCAGTACGATCTCTGGCTCTACAACGACTGGTACGTCGACGAGAACAACGTCGAGAAGCGCATGATCGCGGACGGCACAGTCATCATGTCGGGCCCGGATATGATGGGCACTCGCGCCTTCGCCCAGATCCTGGACCCCGCTTTCAACTACGCGGCGCTCCCCTACGCGCCGAAGACCTGGGTGGAGAATGACCCCGCCCAGCGCTTCCTGATGATGCAGAGCGCGCCGCTGGTGATCCCGAGCCGGGTAAATGCCTGCTTGGCCGCCACCGTCTGCGCCGGGACCGTCGCCTGATGGCGGCCCTGGTTAAGGCCCGCGTGGCGCGCGGGCGCAGCATTCAGACCCGCTTGGTCGAGAAAACCAAGGAAGGCGCCATCTCCAAGAATGTCTCCAAGGTCGCGCAGGCCGGGGAAATCGTGGAGCTGCCCGAGGACGAGGTCGCGCGCCTGCGCGAACTCGGCGCGCTCGAGCCGGCAGATGCGAGTGCGCAGCCTGAAGTGCGCCGCGTGGGCGGCACCGAAGTGCGCGCCTGATGACCGTCGACTGGGACGGTCTGGTGATTGGACCTCTGGCCGCTACGTTCGGCCAGAGCGTCACCTATACCCACCAGGCGGGAACAGTCGAGGCAATCACTGGGGTTTTTGACAGCGAATATCTCTCGCTCGACCCCATAGGGGGCAGCCTCGAGCAGCTCGGGAGCCCCGCCAATATCACCAGCTCGCGCCCGGTGCTGGGCGTACAGCTCTCACAATTTTTAGCTGCGCCGCTGCAAGGCGACACGCTGACGCTGGCCACGGGCGCAGCTTATAGCGTGATGGAGGTGCGGCCTGATGGGCACGGCTGGGCCAAGCTGTTGTTGAACGCAAAATGAGCGGCTCTCTTTATCGACAGCAGATCGCTGACGCGGTGGTCTCCACCCTCCTGGCGGCGGCCACGTCCGCAGGCGGCAGCGTGTACGCAGACCGCGATTGGCCCCTGACGGAGCCTCAGCTGCCGGCCATCCTGGTCAAGTGCCCGTATGACCGGAAAGAAAGCCTTGTGCGGGGGCTGCCACAATTCACGACGGTGTCGGGCATCCTGATCGTTGTGCGCGTCTCGGCAGTGGATAGCGCTACGGCGGCCACCACCATGGCCACTCTGCTCTACCAGATCGAGCAAGCCATTATCAGCGCCGGCTCGCCCGTTCAGCAAATGGTCCAGCAGTTTCCCGCCATCGAAACGGAAGTGCGCTCATCGTCGAGCGGCAACACGCCAATTTCGGAAGCGTTGCTCAAGCTGGAGTGCGAATATTACGAAGAATTCGGCCCGCTTGCCGCGCTTGGCACTCCCGTCGCGAATTTCGGGATGGAGGTGTCTCAGCCGTCGGGCGCTCCGACGATTTACGCGGGCGTGAATGCCCAGACCGGCGGCGTCCCGTCGGTCCAGCCCTGAGGAGGCCCCATGTTTGTCAAGCCCGCCCCCGACCGTCTGGTCCGGTACCCTGCCACCAATCAGCCGCTCCCCGCCGAGGGCGCAGACGTGCCCGATGACGCTTTCTGGCTGCGCCGGGTGCGAGACGGAGACGTGATCGCGGCGGATGCGGCCGGCGCAAAAACGGCGCTGGCTCCGGACAATCTGGTCACCGGCGCTTCTGCCGACTGATTTTTTCTCGAGCGCCGTGAGGCGCCCGGTCCCATCGATGGAGAGACGCCATGAGCGGCAGCATCAATTTCCAGTATTACCCCAGCAGCAACCGCACGCCGGGCTTTTTCACCGAACTGAACGCAAGCAAGGCCAATACCGGCCAGCAGAATTTGCGCGCTCTGATCATCGGGCAGATGACCACAGCCGGGACGGCCGCGCCCAACGTGGCAACGCTTTCGGGTGGCCTTGGCGACGCGCAGACAAAGTACGGCATCAATTCGCAGCTGGCGCAGATGCTCCAGGCCTATCGGAATGCCGACACCTTCGGCGAGGTCTGGTGCGTGGGCGTGTCCGACCCCACCGACACCAAAGCCAGCGCCACGATCACGCCCACCGGGCCCGCGACGGCGGCCGGGACGATCTTTTTTTACATCGGCGCGAGCGCGATCAATCCGCGCGTGACGGTGGCGATCACCGCCGGGATGACCGTGGTGCAGATCGGCGCAGCCATTGCGGCGGCCATCAATGCGATTCCGACGATGCCGGTGACGGCGGCCGCCAGCGGCACTACCGGTGTGGTGACGCTCACCGCCGTGCATGCCGGCCTGGTCGGCAACGCCATTGATGTGCGGGTCAATTATCTCGGCGCCGCCGCGGGCGAGCTGCTGCCCGCCGGGGTTGGGCTGACGATCAGCGGCACGGCGGACGGTAATGGCGCCCTTTTGGCCGGCGGCACGCTCAATCCCGTGATCACCACGGCCTTGGCCAATCTCTCGGGCGATCAGACGTTCGACGCGATCATCACCGGCTTCACGGATACCACCACCCTGGCGGCCCTGACGGCCTTCCTCAACGACGCCACCGGGCGCTGGTCATGGATGCAGGAGCTTTTCGGTGGGGCTTGGGGCGCCTCGCGCGGCGCGCTTGGCACACTCGCGACCTTTGGCAACGCTCTGAATGACCAGCACACCCAGATCATGGGCTTTTATGACAGCCCGAGCCCCGATTATGTGTGGGCTGCTGATGTAGCGGCCACCTGCATGGTCTCGATCCGCGCCAATCCGGCCGTGCCGCTGCAATATCTCGCGCTCTCCACCGTCTATGCACCCCCGCTGGCCAGCCGCTTCACGCGCTCCGAGCGCAATACGCTGCTCTATGATGGGGTCGCCACCTTCCTGGTGACGGATAGTGGCACTGTGCAGATCGAGCGCATGTGCACCACCTACCAGAAAAACGCAGCGGGGGCGGCGGATGACTCGTATCTCGACACCGAGACGCTCTACACCCTTCAGTATCTGCTCCGTGACCTGCGCAGCTTCTTGGCCACCAACTATCCGCGCGTGATCCTGGTGGCCGACGGCACGCCGGTGCCCTACGGCTCGGCCATGGTCACCGCGCAGACGGTCCTGGCGTCGGTGGTGGGGCGCTACAAGACCTATTGCACGGCGGGCCTGGCCCAGAACGCCCAGCAATTCGCCCAGCAGGCCCAGGCGCAGAATGCGGGCAACGGCCTCGTGAAGCTCTTGCTGCCCATCCAGGTCGCCAACCAGCTGCGCCAGATCGCCATGCTGGTGCAGTTCACCAAACCCTAAACCACGCCAGCCAGCGCCGTGAGGCGCCGGCCATCCCTTTGATGGAGTGACAAGATGAGTGGCACACAAAACAGGCGGGCAGGCATTGCCTACCTCAGCATCGACGGCTCGAATTACGATGTCGTCTCAGACGCCGAATATTTTGCGAACAGCGTAAAGCGGGAATCGCTGACCGGGCAGAGTGGCGTGCAAGGGTACTCCGAGATGCCGGTGACCGGCTATATCTCGGCCACCATCCGCGACGCCGGGTCTCTCACCGTCGCCAGCTTCAACGCCATGACGAGTTCTTCTTTGGTGCTCACGCTCGCCAATGGCAAGCGCGTCTACGGCGACGGCATGTGGTGCACCGAGGTGGAGGCGGTGAAGACCCAGGAGGCGACGTTCAGCGTCAAATTCGAGGGCGTCTCCGTTGAGGAGCTCACGGCATGACGATCCGTGAGCGCACGCGCACTGTTGAGCTGCCCGCCGTGATCTCCCTGGCGGGCAAGGATTATTACACGCTGGATCTCCGCGTCCCGAAGATCGGCGAGCTCAAGCGGGCGCAGACCCATTTCAAGGGCACCGCGGACAGCGCCACGGCCATGCAGATCGCGCTGGTGTCGATCGTGACCGGCATGCCGATTCCGGCGGTCGAGCAGATCGATATCGATATCGCCGCCGAGGCCGCCGAATGGCTGCTGGGTTTTATGCCGAAGCCTCTGAAAGAGGAGGCGACTTTAGACGCCTGATGGCCTCGGTGGCGCGCTTTTTCGGGTGGTCGAAAAGTGAGGTCGAGGATCTGACGGTCGAAGAATTGTACGAATGGGCCGACCATGCGGCGGCCTTGGCAAAGGCAGGTAATAATGGCCGGCGGTAAACTCAGCCTTACGATCACTGCCGTTGACCAGGTCAGCGAGCACCTCGAGGCGATCAACAAACGGATTGCCGCAATGGCCGCGCCCGTTGAGCGCGTGCAGAAGTCGTTCAAGCGCTTATCGGATGCATCGGGCCTCACGCGCATGTCTGAAGGATTTCGCAATCTTGGCGCTGCCTCCGGCAAGGTCTTCCACAACGTGGCGCGTATCGTGGAGCCTTTGAGCGCTATCACTAGCGCGGCATCGATTGCCGGGCTTGTGGCGCTCACTACCAAATTCGCCGGCTTCGGATCGCAACTCAGCTTTACCGGCCAGCGCATCGGCATGTCTGCCTCGGCGCTCCAGACATGGCAAAATTCCGCCCGTCTGGCTGGCACGTCCGGCGCCGCGATGGCCCAGGGCATGCAGACGCTGGGCCAAAACTTATGGAATGCCATCGGCGGAAGATCGCCGCAAACTGTTGCAACATTTCAGTACCTTGGCTTCAAAATGAGCGACATCGTTAAAATGTCGCACAATTTAAATGCGGCGATGCCGCAATTGGCAGATAAAATTGCCGCGATTCAGAATCCCTTCGGCCAGGCCGCGGTAGCCACTGCTCTTTTCGGGGGCGCGGCGGAAGATATGCTGCCGTTCCTGCGCCTGGGATCGAAGGGGATGGCCGAATATGAGGCCGAGGCCAAAAAATATGGCGTGGTGAACGCCGCAGGCGTCACGGCGGCGAACAATCTCCGCATCGCCCAGACCAGCCTGACGCTGGCCGTGGAGGGGCTCGGCTATTCCGTCGCTGAGAAGCTCGCGCCCTATCTCGGCCCGCTGCTCACCAACATGGCGAATTGGATCGCCCGCAACCGCGCCTGGATCGCCACCGGCATTGTGGGGGCGGTCAAAAGTCTGGTGGGATGGGTGGAGAAGGTCGCGCCGGAAGTGCAAAGTGCCGTGCACGAATTCGGCGGCTGGCAGAAGGCCGCCCGGGATCTGGCCATTTTCATGGGGGCGGCGTGGCTCGCCTCAATGATGGCACCGATCCTGACCGTCACGGCGGCGCTCGTGCGGGTGGTGTCGCTCATGGCGGCGACCGGCATTTCGACCGGCGCCGGGGCGGCCGGTTTGGTAGGAACGGCGGCAGGCGCCGCGACAATGCTCGGCGGGGGCCTTGTGGCGGGTGGCATGCTCTACATGATGAATACGCCGGACCCCGACCCGGTAAATCAGGGCACGCTCGGCCGGTACGGCCGGTACGGCATCACGGGCCCAAATGCGCCGCCCGCGTTCGGCACCGCGCGCGGCCTGCGCGACAATAACCCTCTGAACCTCAAAACCGCCGGCATGGCGGGGACCGTGGGAGCAGACGGGCCATTCGGTAAATATGCCACCATGCAGGCCGGCGCCACCGCCGGCGCCCAGCAGCTTGTGCGTGATAACACCGTGCACGGTCTGCACACCCTGCGCGCGCTGATCACCGATCCCAAATGGGGCTGGGCGCCGGCAAGCGATGGCAATGACGATCCAGCCTATCTTAAGGCCGTGACCGGCATGACCGGGATTGGCGCCGACGCTCCGCTCGACCTCACCAACGCGAGCAACCTTCGCAAGGTGCTGTCGGCCATGGCCCAGGAAGAGACGGGCGCCACGCTCGATCCGACGATTGCCAGCAACGCCGCCGCCCAGGCCGTGCAGATCACCGTGGATGTGAACCACAACAACGCGCCGCCCGGCTCATCGGTGGTGGTCAGTGCCAGCTCGCCATCCGTCTCTCAGGGGGCCGTGAAGATCAGCCGGGCCATGGCCGGGGGTGGGATATGAGCGGCCTCCTGAATGCAGTGGGGGCCGTCGGCAGCACGGTTTCCGCTCTTTCCGGCGCTGCATCGTCTCTCGGAAATGCTGCATCGAGCATCGAATCTCTCGCCACGGGCGGCTACGGGGCCAAGCAGGGACTCGGCATCTGGGCGGCGTCGTTGCAGGCGGCGAGCTTTCGTGGCGTGCCGTTCGCGGTGACACAGGCGACCCATAAAACCGGACGCCGCACTGCGCCACATATCTACCCCTACCGAGATGAAATCTGGGTCGAAGATATCGGCCTCGGAACGCGCGCCTACAGCTTTTCCGGCTTCATCGTGGGCGATGATGTTTACAGCCAGCGCGACAAGCTTAAGGCCGCGGTAGAGACGGCCGGGCCGGGGATTTTGGTCCATCCCTCACTGGGCTCGAAAAAAGTCTCGATCGTCGATTTCGCCATGGTCGAGCGCGCCGAGCGCGGGCGGGTGGTAGAGCTGCAGTTCACGGCGCTGGAGACGGCGGGCAGCATCATGCCGACGGCTGTGGCTCAGACCAAGAAGGGCATCCTCAGCGCCATCACCAGCGCCGTGTCGGCGGTGGAGGCGGATTTCCAAACATACATCGCTGGACCGCTGGCCTATGGTGAATCGGCCCTCGCGAAAGTGACCTCCACGGTCACCGAGTTTGAGGGCGTCGTGAGCAGCGTGATCGGTGATGCCTCGGCGGCCTATAATTCCATCACCGGGCTGGTGGGGGGGTTCGGGCGGTATTTTGGCGTGGGCAGCCCGGCGGCGCCGGCGCCTAATACGGCCACGGTCTCCTCCCTGCTCGCCGCACAAATCACGGCGCGGACGGCCGTTTTAGCGGCCGCCTCCGGGCTTTCTGCCGCCGGTGAGAGCATGACGGTGGCCACGGCCAGCAGCTTCGCCGGAGAGGCTCAGACACTGCTCGATGCCGTCGCGGCCATCGCCCAAAGCCCCGCCGACCAGGTGCGCATGTTGACGGCGCTGCAGGCGTTTTCCCCCACCATTCCGGCCGCCACCTCGACGCTCGGGCAGGCCGGGGCCAATGCCCAGGATGCGACGGCCCAGCTGCTGCGCCGGAGCGCGCTCGCGGCGCTGGCGGGCGCGTGTGAGGCGTACACGCCGACCTCGTCGACGGAAGCCATGGCGCTGTTGGATGCCGTCATCCCGCTCTTCGATGCCGAGATTACCGTCGCTGCCGATGCGGGCCAAGATGGCACCTATTCGGCTTTCCGAGCTTTGCGCGCGGCGGTCGCCACAGACCTGATCGTGCGTGGCGCCGCGTTGCCCTCGATCGAGACCGTGACCACGGGGGCGCCCCTGCCGGCGCTGGCGGTCGCATATCTCCTCTATCAGGACGCCACGCGCTCAGATCAGCTCATAGCCCGCGCAAACCCTGCGCACCCGGCTTTTATGCCCACCAGCTTTGAGGCCCTTTCGGCATGAGCGGCTCCACTCTACAGCCCGTCACCCCCGACAGCACCGTCACGATTGCCGTGCGGCCTGGCGGCGAGCCGACCGCTGACTGGTCGGGCTATACCGGCTGGAGCCGCGTGCGCATCACCACCGGCATTGAGCGCTGCCCGGCGGATTTTGAGCTCGAGGGCACGGACAGCTATCCCGAATCGGCTGGCGTCGCCAAAATCGAGCCGGGGATGGAGTGCATCATCCTGATCGGCACCCAGACGGTGCTGAGCGGGTACGTCGACCGGGTCAAATATATGATCTCCGGCAATAATCACACCCTGACGGTAATCGGCCGGTCGAAATGCGCAGATCTCGTGGATTGCTCGGCGGAATTCTCGACATTCCAGCTTAACAACAGCACACCTTTATCATTGGCGCAGAAGCTCGCCGCGCCTTTCGGTATCAACGTCTATGCGATCGGCGACATCGGCAGCACGCTGGTGCCGCAATTCGACGTGATCCTCACCGAGACTGCGTTCGAGATCATCGAACGCGTGGCGCGCTATGCTGCCCTCCTCGCCTACGATGACCACGCTGGTGATCTTATCCTCACCCGGGCGGGATCGCTGGAGATGGCCAGCGGATTTTCGCAGGGCGTGAATGTCGAGCAGGCGCAGACCACCTATTCGATGGATGATCGGTTCTCAACCGTCGAGGCAGTGCTGCTCACCACAGCCACCCTTTACACGGAGCCGGGCGATCCTGCTGATGCCGGCGCCGTGAGCGCGGACTTGGTGCAGGGCGCCTTGTCCGTCGACCCCGGCGTGCCTCGTTATCGGCCGATGATTTTTGTCTCCGAACAGGGGGGCAGCGAATACTCCGTAGCCAAGCAGCGCTGCGCCTGGGAGGTCGCGCGGCGCATTGGCCGTAGCCAGGCCGTGCGCGTGACCTGCGACGGGTGGTTTGACAGCGCGGGCACGCTCTGGACCAAGAACACCCTGGCCCCGATCAATCTGCCCTCCTTGAAGTTGACGGATGCCAACTGGTTGATCGGTGAGGTCACTTATCGGCGCGATGAAGCGGGCACCCATGCCGATGTGGTGCTGATGCCCCCCCAGGCATATTTTCCCGAGCCGATTATCCTCCAGCCGTATGCCTCCGACGTTTACCAGGCCCAAAACCCGGTCGGGGGGGCGCAATAATGTGGGAGCAGCTGCGCGCGCTTTCGAACCGGCTGAAATCGGTGTTCAGCGTCGGGCGCGCGACCACCTCCAGCCAGGAAGGCCCGACGGCCAGCGTGCAGGTCAAATTTCCCGGCACAGCCAATGGCGGCCCCGAGATCCGAGATGGTGTCCCATCGATGCAACTCTACGGATTTGCCAGCGCCACGCTGCCCGGCTGCGATTATGCCGTGGCATTCTTGGACGGTGACAAAACTAAGGGCGTCGCGGTCGCGTCCAACGACCGCCGGTATCGTCTGACGCTCCAGCCCGGTGAGACGGCGATCTTCGACAATCAGGGACGCTCGATCGTGCTTGCCTCATCGGGGATTATGATCAACGGGAACGGCTCTCCGATCACCATAAATGGGGATGTGGTGCTAAACGGAAAACTTACAGCTACCGGCGAAGTCTATGCTGAAAGCACACATTCGGTGAGTCAGCATATTCATGCGGATCCTCAAGGCGGCACAACAGGGACACCAACAGGATAATGCCAGATATTACTATTACGTGGGATCCGATCAATTTTCGTGGCGACTGGACCGTCGAGAGCGGGCAGGTAGCCACCGGCGGCGACCTTGAGACCTCGGTGCTCATCTGCCTGTTCACCGATCGGGTTTTGCCGGCTGATACCGCCCCCCCGGACGGAACCACAGATCACCGTGGCTGGTGGGCCGATACTTACGAGGCTCTGCCCATCGGGTCGCGTCTATGGACGCTCGCGCGCCGGTCGATCTCTGACGTCACCCAGCTGCTGCGCGATGCCCGGGACATTTGTCAGGAGGCGCTTGCTCCCCTTGTAAGCGACGGTGTAGCCAAGCAAGTGGACGTGCAGACGTCCTATCCCGCTCCGGGCCGCCTGGGGATTGCCGTGACCGTCACCAAACCCGACGGGACCTTGGCGAATTTCCAATATCAGTGGGCCTGGAGCGGCGTTTTAACCTGATGCAGCGCCGCGATGGCGCCGCGTCCCTGAGATGGAGCGCCAATGCCGTTTGCCCGGCCCACACTGACGCAACTGCGCAACCAGGCCATGCAGGACGTCAACACGTCCCCACTCGGCGCCGACGGCTTCCTGCGCTTTTCGGTCATGCGCGTGCTGTCGTGGGTGCAGGCTGGCTTGGCATATCTGCATTACGGCTATCTGGACTGGATCTCCGAGCAGGCCGTCCCCTGGTCGGCGGCTGACGAATATCTGACCGGGTGGGGTAATCTGATCGGCGTCCCGCAAGAGGATGCCACCTTTGCGAGCGGATACGCGACCATGTCGGGCCTGGCCGGCACACCGATCCCGGGCGGCACTCAATTCGCGCTGTCCAATGGCACGGCATATCTTTCCACGGCCGCAGTCTCCATCGCTGCCGGCGCGACCTCCGTTAATGTGCCCATGACGGCGGTAGTGGCCGGGAGCGCCGGCAATGCGGACGCCGGGACGGTGATCAAGCTTTCCACACCCATTGCGGGCATCACCACATCCGGCGTGGTGGCTGCGCTCGGATTTACCGGCGGGGCGGATCAGGAAAGCCCTGATCACTACCGCACGCGGGTGCTTGAACAATATGCTGCGCCGCCCCAAGGAGGCGACCGGAGCGACTATATCGAGTGGGCCTTGGCCGTTGGGGGCGTGACGCGCGCATGGGTGACGCCGCAAGGGCAGGGGCCCGGTACGGTGGTGGTCTACACGATGTTCGATACCACCGAAGCGGCCTTTGGCGGCTTTCCTCAGGGCGCCAATGGCGTGGCGGCAAATGAAACGCGCGACGCGTCCGCGACCGGCGATCAGCTGACAGTGGCCAACGCGATCTATGCGACCCAGCCGGTAGATGCGCTGGTATATTCCTGCGCCCCGGTCAAAACGCCGGTCAATTTCACCGTCGCCAATTTGGGCACCGGTAACACGGCCGCCAATCAAGCGGCGATAGAGGCGGCGCTCACGGACATGTTCTTGCAGTCCGCCCAGGTGGGTGGATCTGTGGATCCCGCGACGGGTGCGCAATGGCCCGCACTTGACCCAAGCGCCTGGTATGCCGCCATCAATTCGGTCGGCCTATCAGGCTTCGCGGTCACCGGTCCCAGCGGGCCGCTCACGCCGGCGCCAGGGGAGTTGTTCGTGCTCGGCACGACGACGTTCGCGACATGATGGCACTGGCGCTCACGGCGCAGAACTTCCGCACCGCCACGCAGGCGCTCATGCCGCGCGGCGCCGTGTGGCCGCGAGACGAAGATGCGGTCCAGACCGCGGCGCTTGATGCGCTTGCGCCGACCTATGAGCGAAGCACCGCAGCGGCGAACGCGCTGTTGGTCGATGCGTTCCCCTCGACGGCGGTTAATCTGCTGCCCGAATGGGAATCGACTCTAGGCCTTCCTGATCCGGTGATCGGTGAGGGGGATCTGATCTCGCAGCGCCAGGCGCAGGTGGTAGCCCGGCTCACGGCGCGCGGCGGCAATATGTCGATGGGGTTTTATATCCGATATGCCGCCACCCTGGGCTACGCCATCACCATCACCCGGTTTGCGCCATTTCGCGTCGGGCGCGATGCGGTTGGCCAGCCGCTTTATGACGTGGCTTGGGCGAGCGCGTGGCAGATCAACGCGCCTCAGGTGACACTCTCATATTTCGCAGTCGGCGATGCCGTGGGCGAACCGCTCGCGAGCTGGGGCACGAATATCCTCCAGTTCGAGCTCCAGCGCGTGGCGCCCGCCCATACCACGCTCATTTTCAGCTATTCGTGAGGTAAGATGTACCAGATCGACAATTCGACCGCGACCACCACCAAGCCGACGCGCGGCGCCACGGGGCCCAATGTCGGGGGATATTTCACCGGCGGCAATCCGGCAACTTCCACGCCGGCCACCATCGTGGATCCAGACTGGATGAATATGCTCCAGGACGAATTTTCGGCAATCCTGGCCGCCGCTGGAATCGCTCAGAATAAATCAAACGATGGCCAGCTTCTGCAGGCGTTGCAGAGCGGCGCGCTGACCTTTGGGACGGACAGTGGCACGGCCGGCGCCTATGTAGTGGCGGCAACGAACGCGCCCGCCACGCTGACCAATGGGATGCGCGTGGCGTTTTTCGCCAATGCCGGGCCGAATGCTGGCGCCTGCACGCTTAATTATGCGGGGCTTGGCGTGAAATCGCTCCTGAATGTTGCGGGCGCGGCTTTCACGGGCGGCGAGATTGTCGCGGGGCAGTCGGTCCTTGCGGTTTATAACGGCGTGGCGTTCCAGGCGGTTAATACGAAGCTGTTTGACTTCGATGTGTCGCGCACAAACATCACCGCGAGCGCGACGGTTTCCCCCACCGCTTACGAGACTGTCGTGTCGTGCGCCAATGGCTCTGCCATTACGGTTACGCTGGGGGCGGGGAAAGTCCCTGGGCAGAGGGTGACGGTGCTAGGCTCGGGCGCGGCGCCGGTAACGGTGGCCAGTGCCGTATCGTCGGGGCAGCCCGCCTTCTGGATGCCGGACGGCTCGGAAATTTATAGCGTGGTGCTGGCTGATGCATATGGGGCTGCGTTCGAGGCTGTGTGGGATGGCAATGGCTGGCGCGCCCGCACCATCGGCCAGGAGATCGTTGCCAACGCGATAGCCAGCAATCATGCAGTGGCGCTGGGGCAGTTTAAGAAAACTGGCTCTACGGCGTGGGTTTTGCCCGCAGCTACGGCGGCGGCGGGAACTGTATCATGCAGCGGCACGCGCACGCTTCCAGACGGTCGCTTGGTGAATTGGGCGGTGATCCAGTTGGTAGACTCCACAAATGTAACGTGGACGTTTCCAACGGCGTTTGGAGTGGGTGTTACGGGCATGCGCTGCTTTAACTTGTCGATTGCTACTGGGCAGACCGGAACAGCGAATGTTGGGATAGTTGATTTGGTGTCGTTGCCGACCCTTAACTCAGTTGAGTTGGTTGTGCACAATACTACGTTAGGCGGCACTTTGGTCGCGTTCTATGTGGAAGCGGAGGGCTACTGAAATGACTGTCTATGCGCAATACAATCCTTCCGTCGCCTCACCGCAAATGGTGGAGGGGTATTTCGACACAGAAACGCCGAATTTTAAAGCGCTTCCCGCCACAGGTCCAACTTTGGCTCTCTATCAATTAACGGCCACGGATGAGGGTGCGCGTTTTGTGGGAGTTTGGGGCATGGTGAATGGCGTTTTTACCGAAATATCCCTTTCGGCGGCCGCCCCCACGCTCGCGCAGCAGGCGCAGGCCGCGCTCAACGCGGGGCTCGCTATCACCAGCAGCGGCACGCCCGCGCTCAGCGCGACATATGCCTGCAACGAAGCGGCGCAGGCCCGGCTCAATCGCGTGTCGGTTTACCTGCAAGTCAACGGGGCTTTCCCAAACAACGCGACCACCATTCAATGGGTTGATGCGACCGGCGCGCCGCACACGTTTACCGAGGCGCAGTTCAAAAGCCTGGCCGTGGCAATTGCCGATTATGTTTTGGCCCTGGACGATGTGGCCCTCGGGCTTGCCAGCACGCTCCCCGCCACCACGGCGACGATCCCATGAGCTTGTGGGGTGATTTTTCGGGTAGGGGCTATTGGGCAAACATCTGGTCCGTGGTCAAGGCTGACGGCATCCAGCTCGACGAAACCGAGGCCGCGATCCTTGGTGCGCCGCGCGGCGAGACCATCAGCCTATGGGCCGCGATGGCGCGGCGCCATGGCGTGGTGCTGGCGGCAATTGCCTGCGCGATCTTCTCGATCCTGATCCAGTGGGACCATTGCCACAAGCAGCTAATAGGCGCGCCTATGAGCGGCCTGGATTATTTTCGCGCCACGATCTGCCTCATCGTAATTCCGCCCGGGCTCGGTGCGGTAGTAGCCTGGGGGGCGATTTGTCTAGCCCGCGCAGCGGGATTGCTTTAGCCGCGCCCTTCCGCCGATAGAATTGGTGTCGCTCAATTTTCGTCGCCAGAAAGGGCATCACCCATGAGCTCCACCCAGACCAATCTCGCCGCCGCGCCAGGCGTGGCGCTCCACCGCTGCGGTTTCATAGACTCACCTCGCAACTGAGGTGCCGGCAAGATGGGCAACGAGGCGGAATCTGAACTGTCAGCGGCAGAGCTTGCTGTCCTGCGCCCCCTGGTGGTGCGGCCGGAATTGCTCGCGCTGCTGATGGAGTTTCTGGAGAACATGAGCGCGGCCAGGCGCATGGCGAAGTGGGTGGCGTATTTTTTCGGCATCATCACCGCTATTGCTGGGCTCCTCTATTATCTTGCCGGCATCGCCGGCGGTCGGGGCGCTCATGGCTGACGCATACCGCCGCGGCAAAGAATGGCTGGCGCTCACCATCTGCCAGCTTGTCGGCACGATGGAATGCGCGGCAGTCTTCACGGGACTGGCACTCGTCAGCCTCCCGGCTGCCATTCACGGCGGCGTTGCCACGCTCATCGCCTGGACCGCGCAGACCTTTTTGCAGCTCGTCCTTTTGTCCGTGATTATGGTCGGGCAGGACATTCAGCAACGCAAGCACGACGAAAGCCGCGCACTGCTCGAAGAACTCCACGAAATGCACCGCGAGATACATCAGATTTTGACCGCGGATTCCGCGTAACAATCGGCCGTGCCGCCAGGGGCGAGGCATGGCTGCAACACCCGCCCCAGGAGATTTGTTATGTCTGAAACGACCGTTACCGGCGCCGCCGGCGTCACCGCCGTTACGCCCTCCGCCATGCCGACCAAGGAAAGCGTGCTGGCCGAGGTGAAAGCCACGATCGAGGCGGCGATTGCCAAGGCCGAGGCCGCGCTGGGCCATGAGCTCACCGCCATGCGTGCCGATCTCGCGGCCATTGAACAAGTGCCGGAGACGTTTTTCGCTCGCATCGAGGCTTGGTTCCACAAACATCTTTAACCTGTAAGGAGACGCGCCATGCCTGGGTTGATCGACCTCGGGAGCGCTATCGCGCCCATTGTGAACAAGGTTTTGGATTTTATCCCCGATCCTGCCCAGAAGGCCGAGGCACAAGCTCAGGCACAGGCGGCGTTGCTATCCGCGCAGTTGCAGATGGCGCAGGGCCAGCTTGATGTGGACAAGGCGGAAGCTGCGAATGCGGATGTTTTTGTCGCGGGCTGGCGCCCCTTCATCGGGTGGGTTTGCGGTGCGGCGCTGGCTTACGAGTACATCGCCAGCCCGTTTCTGACGTGGGGACTGGCGCTTGTGCATCCCAGTCTGCCGCCGCTGCCGAGTATTGATAGTGCGGGTCTTTCCACGCTCACTTTCAGCCTTCTCGGCATGGGGGCAATGCGCACGATTGAAAAAGTTCAAGGCGTGGCTGCTAAGGGGGCAAAGTAAACGCG
>JAEHJW020006243.1_pt1 | contig 26755 bp, 29 predicted proteins | sample 9271431 | NCBI WGS metagenome assembly JAEHJW02 | reverse complement strand
AGGGACGAGGACGGCAATGAGATAATTACTTGGCCTGATGGCACAACTCTAACCATTGGATCGCCCCCAACCGCCAGATATAATCATACTGTTCAGCCCAACTCAGCCCAGCAGATTAACCAAGTAAGCCAATCTGACATCATATCTAGCACGCCCGCGCCATTTCCAATCAAGCTAACATCTCCAACTGGCATGGTTTTTAGCATGGATAGCAGCGGCAATGTGGCACTTACTGTTCCAGCAAATGGCACAATATCGCTCTCGGACGGCGATTCAACGTATAAGTTAGTAGATCAAAGAATGATAACTCTATTTAATGAACATACGCACACTGACTCTTCAGGAAACCAGACCAGCGTTCCGACCCAACAAGCCGCCGTGGGCAGTCAAACTACGACCGCTACATTAGCGGGTTGATTGTTAGAAAATTTTATTTTGTCTTCACGTATTTCACGTAGCTCTCCTAATATTATTTGTTTGTTGCCGTCCAATACGGATAAACAGATCTATCAATTAATTCTTTTGATACAAACACAAGAAACGTATCTATTGCACAGTTAAATTGGTTAAAATTATTATTAGGCATGATAGTCTTTCATTATAAATTTCTTGAGCAATACGCCTAAGATTGCCTAAATCAGTATTTTTGCACATATTTACCTTCACTTTCTAAATAATAGCCGATACTTCCCGTAATTTTTGTAACTCATTTAATAATTTTTTCTTATTAATTGCAGAAAAAAAGTCTTTATCTAGAATTCTTCTTATGTAAGCGCCTCCACGCACGCCGCTCACACAACCACTCTTTATAGCTGAAGATATCTCATCCCAAACCTCAACTAAATAATCAGCAAATTTACTACAAACGACTAAGTTTGTTAGATTTTGGAGGGATTTCATTTTTATTTCATAGCTTAAAGAGCCATCGCACAAAACACAAATTATTTTATTTACCGTCAAAAGCCAAACCATAACTTTCTCTGTTTCATCTATAGCTACTACATTAAATTTTGGGAAATTCATAAGGTGATCCCATACATTATTAGGATTATTATTTATGTATGTTCTGATAAACATATTATCTGCTGGACTAATAAAGCCAAGATACCCATCCCAATGAATCAAGAATGTTATAAAATCATCTAAACTTTCAAAATCAAGGTTAGACCAATATGGGTAAACTGAATTATCTTTTAATTCATTTGAAGCAAACATAAGGAATGAATCAATGGTTGACAGGAGAAGACTGCTTTCATTTTCAGAAATTGACAATCTATTCTTGTATATTGCCTTGGCAATGCGTTTAAGAATCGCTAAATTACTATCTTTGCGCATTTTGTCACTTCCATGCCGGATAGTTCATATATAGGGCTCCCAAAGTCTCTAGATCATGTGGTAATTGAGGATAGGCCGAGCAATGGTGTGCCATGATATCGAAGACCTTGCCACTCACCCTAAACCCGTATATCTTTCTTAGCCACATCAAATCATAGACACAATTCTGGAATATCTTGGTATTGGGAGTATTTAGTATCTTTTCGCATAATCTGATAGCTTGGAATTCCTCGAAAGAGCTTTTCCAATAGTCCCTTATGAGGGGCACACTCATTATTCCATGCTCCCCCGCAAACCCTATAGTTGTTATAGCCTTAAACTTAGGGATGGTCTCGATATCACAGGCAATAGGACTATCCCCCAAATTAGCTATCCACCATTCTATATATTGAATAGAAGGAGTCGGAACAAACTCCGGGAAAGATTTTAGAATTTCTTGGCCCCTCGCCTTTTCAAAAGCCCTAAGGGCTAAAGGATATAGAATGAATCGTTTTTGGACCAGCGATGTCGAAGGGCATACAATAATTCTTCGATTGCTAATCTTAAATTCAAAGGCAAACTTGTCTGTGGGAAGATTGAATATACTACACGCTTCTCTGCCCACACAGATAATATATTCGCACTCAATGGTATCAGAAAAGCCTTGGGGAGCGATAAGATATTCATCGCTCCCCATTAATGCACGTAAGACTGAATTCTGCTCTGCCTTGGCCGCAATCACTAACCCGCGTCTAGACAGAGCGGCCACCATCAGAACGGGGCTTCGTCAGTATCCCCGCTCTCCAAGCCATTGATCCGCACATTAGCAAAATTCTTGCCCTGTTTTCCAGAGTAAGAATATTTGATCGTGCAAACGAAGTCAAGGCCCTTTAGCCCCTGAAGCCGATCATTCAGGGTCGAGGGGGTTGCTGGCTTTTCCAGCGTGAATGGAGTTCCCTTCACCATCTTCGCAAAGGCAGCCCAATTCGATCCACGAATCCGAGCGCGAAGGGGTTGATAGTCCTTTCCACGCTCAAATTCATGGCCCCCATCCACATAGCGTTGCGGCGCGAACCCCAAGACAAATTCCCAATTGGAGGCATTCTTCTCATCCTCCGCTGTGAACTTGCCATCCTTCTTCTGCACATAGGCGTCATAAGTAAGGGCCACATTAGCCCAGAGCAACCGGCAAACCGCCTTGCCTTCAGGGGCGAGGGGGGGCTCCATCGTGTCTTCAGAAAATTCAACGTCCTCAAAGTCCAGTTCCATTAGGTTCTCCTTGTGTTACTTGCCCACCAGACCACCCGGCGAACAAAGGCAGTTTAGTCCAAAACAAGTGCCTCGTCAAGCGAAATCTTGATGTTTCTTAGCAGCCGAGAAAATAGCCTCAAGGCCACTCTCAATAGGAAGCGGCTTCTTCTCCATCGGGAAAGGCAAGCAATTTAGGTCGTGGTATTTGTCGGAAAAATGCTGAATATACCGCCGCCCATTGTCAGAGTGATAGGAAATAATCGAGTTAAACAGCTTCGGAAGCTGATTATTAAACTTCCGACCAATAAAGGTTGGCCGAAACCCCTTCCCCATTCGCTCCTCCATCATCTGGATTCTATTTTTGATATATGTCAAGCGAATATTCTTTGCCGACGAATCATTGGGATCAAACACACGGTCCCAAACATCAGTCTGGTCATCAAGCATGAAGTCATCTTCTCGGTTTTCATGCGTGATAAACAGAAAGGAGCAATCTAGATAATTTGTGATCGTCATAATAAAGTTCTGGAGGCGAGCATAGGCCGCTCCATATGCCTTATAATTCAGATCGCCCCTAAAATCCGTATTAGACTTTGCCAACCACCACGCCTTAAACTGATCCCCCAAGGCCGTAAGCGAATCAATCACCAGCAAATCAGTATCAGCCTTCCAAGAAGTGGGGAGACTGCCATCAGACCATTGACGCTCTGGACTGAAAAGCGCGATATTGATTTGAGTCCAGCTGTCAGGGCTCTCACTATCATCCTGCTGCGTTGGATCAAAGCCATTCCACATCCCGACCTTGACCGTCTCCATCTTATATTTAGAGGATGGAGAGAAAACGCTCAGATGTTTCTTCTTATCCTCCTTAGTATATGCCAAAAGCGGCGCAACATTCCCATCGAGGTCCACATACCGGACATTCCACCCGGCATTTAGTAGAGCCGCCAAAGACCCTGTTTTCCCTGTCTTGGGGTTGCCCATAGATAGCATTTTCAATCGCATGTCTTTCTCCTGTGTGTAGATGACTAGTGTATCAGCAAACTACCGATTTGTCAACGAAGTTGCAGATAAATGTGGGTTTTGGCAGTTTCAAGGAAACGCTTTAGGCGAGAAAAGCTCTTCTCGTTTGCAAGGTTGAAGATGGGAATATTCAACTTACTCGCTAAAGATATTGCACATCCCGTGCTGCCTGTCGCCAAAGTCCTTGTTATGTGCGATTCGCATCCATCCGGCGTCCAACAGATAAGAAATTTAATTGGAGATTTTAGGCTTGGCCCTAGCACTTGAAAAACATTCCTCGCCATCAGTCGCAACACTGAGGATTTGAGGTTTTGTCCGTAAGGGTGATTATCTTTAGCAAGTCTTACAGCCTCTTCATAAATCTGATTTTGCGCTCCAGATAACGACACAATGTCTGGAGTCGGCGAATATCCATTAAAACCATTCCATGGAATGAAAATTATCTTTTGAGTAGCGCCAGATTCAAAGGCTTTATCAGCGCCATCCGCTCCGCCTGAAAACAAGACATAGCCGCGCGAATCGAGGGCTTTCGCTATATCTGTCATCATAATCAGAATATCGCTTGGCGTTTTTCTGGCACCAATCCCTGCATAGGCTTTTATCGCTTTATCTTTGGAGAATAAATGGTGATACATTGTTACCCCATTAGAATTTGGTGCGGATAACGGGATTCGAACCCGTATCACTGGTTTGGAAGACCAGAACACTACCTTTGTGCTATATCCGCATGAACCATTATAATGGCTAAGAACTTTCTGTCAAGAAAAATCAAACTGAGTCATTATCTGGTTATTGGAGGCGTCCAGCTTGTTTCTAATTTATTGGGGAGTTATATACTTTACTCCCTCAACTTACGGCAAAAATTCCTGTTGACATTTTGTGGTAAATCTGCTAAATGTTGTCCAGCAATGCTAATTGTCGTCCCGGAGAAATCCGGGCGGCGGACCCTATGGCCACCTTCGGGTGGCCATAGTTGTATTAGGGGTTGTGATGCGGATTTGCTACCTCGATGAATCAGGAGGGTAGTGTCTCAGTTTAGTTTTCTTGACAACAGACCTTGAATGCCATATAATACGCTCATGTTCCTGACTTATAAATATCTCTTGCTGCCAACCAAGAGGCAGCGTCAGGAGCTAGATTCAATCTGTGAGGAGCAGAGGCAGTTATATAATGGGGCGCTCCAGGAGAGGAATTGGGTGTATGAGAAGACTAAGAAAGTATTAACACTCCATGACCAATGTAGGGCTCTGACGGAATGGAGAAATCTTGACCAAAGTGCTAGACAATTACCAGTTAATCTCCAGAGATGGACCTTGGGACGGCTGGATAATGCCTTTAAGGCTTTCCTGAAGGGGGCTAAGAAAGATCCAGATAGGTGTGGCAAGCCCAGGTATAGAAGTGCCAAAAGATGGCATTCTTTTGGATTTGCCGAGTTTAGTGGGATATGTCTTCATGGTAAGCGAATCAAATTCAAGGGGCTATCATCCTCAATAAAGATCAATTTCCATAGAGAGTTGCCGAAAGGTGCGGAAATCAAATCCTGTGTATTAACCAAGATAACTAACCATTGGTATGTAGCATTCCAAATAAAGGTTGATACTCCTGAAAAGTTACAGAGTATTAAAAGAGCTATAGGCATTGATGTTGGACTAAATAACTTTGTTTTTGGATCAGATGGCAGCAGTATTCCCAATCCACGGTTTGCCAGGAAAGCCGAGCGTAAGATAGCTGAATATAATCGGAGACTGGCTAGATGCAGAAAGGGATCAAATAGACGTAAGAAGGTCAAATTACAACTAGCTAAAGCCCATTTGGCAGTGAAGAATTCGCGGAGGACATTTCTTCACCAATGGTCTATGGCCTTGGTAGATAAGTATGATCTGATTTGCCATGAGGATTTGGAAGTAGCTAATATGGCAAAATCCAACATGGCTAAATCAATCTATGACGCAGGTTGGTCAACCCTATTTCAATTCATTGCTTACAAGGCGGAAGGCGCTGGTAAGCATGTAAGGGTGGTTGATCCTAAGTTTACATCTCAGGAGTGTCCGGGCTGCGGCGTGAGAAAGAGAAAGTCTTTGGCAGACAGGATTCATGTTTGTGAGTCCTGTGGACTGGAGATGGATCGCGACCATGCCGCAGCCCAAGTCATACTGAGCAGGGGGGTAGTGACTCCTGGGCAAGTTGCCGGAAATATCGGTTTGGGTTCAAACTGATGCACTACCATCAGGAGATGTCGGACCAATTCCAGCAAAATTAAACTGTTGTCACGAACAGATTATCACTCAGATTGGGAGTTCTGAACACCAAGATACCCCTCCGCAGATCAGCAAAAGCTTCGATACTCGATTGAGTAGCCCCTGCAAGAATGAGGTATTTAGGTGCATAACCCGCATAATTCTAAAGGTTGCTACATGAGAAATCAAGATGTCTTGGTCAAATTTTCGTGCTGCCTCAATCGTTTCTGGTCCTACAATGCCATCGACCGCAACAAACAGAACCTGCTGCAGGCTTGAAACCGCCGCATAAACCCCCGAATTGACCGCGTAATCAAAGAGAAACATTGAGAGCGGAAATGGCAGACTGTCGCCCTTAATAACATCCCAATATTCTTGCTTATACAAAGCCTTAGCCTGATCTAATGTCAGGCTCTTAATATTGAGGTTGGGAAAGGATGCGGCGCTAATGCCATAGTTTGTCCCAACAAGCTCTCCCTTTCCGACCTCGCCCCCCGTCCAATTTCCTGGATCATTGGGATTTTGGCTAAATCCACCCTCAAACTGTAAGGTGTATCCTACTGCTTTCTCAAAATTATCAAGCGCCATGTGTGTTTCCCTCGATTACGCATTTGTATGAATCAAAAACCCAATCCCGCCGCATCATGGGATGGTCCTTCAGCCATTCTGCCGCAGCGAATTGACCCCCTAACTGGCATTCCATCAGGCTATCTGGTTGCCGAGGAACAACAACCTCCTGGCATTCTCCATTCAGCGTTGAGCAAAAAACCAAAACCAAACTGAGCATAGCAACCTCCTGCGGTTAGGAACACATAATACTATAGCTAAACTGGCAGCGCAAGAATAAAATCCAGACCTCTATCGATCTTAATAAAAATCATGATATAACTTTTATATGCTAAAATATCTGGTTGGTAGAAAGTTCATTGAATTAGCCTCAGATGAGGCACAGACCATTGTTATCAAGAGCTTAGACAGTTCTGATTATAGGGTAGTAGAGCTTTCCCCGTTCCAGTGGAAGAAAATCGATAAGTTTGCCAAGGAGGTATCATTCCTCTCGTTCGGCAAAGGCGCGCTCAAGCAAGGCCAACATGCCAGCCCACCAGAGGGCTATCCCAAAGACCCTAGCCAATATGCGGTCCCACACTTCTATATGTTTCCGCTAGACACTGAGAAACGAGTGCGCTCAGCCCTGGCCTATTTCAACAAGCACACTTGGCGCCCAGAAGAGCATAAGGAAGAAGCGGCTAAGCGTATCCTGAGAGCGGCTAAGAAATTCCATATTGAAGTTTCTCCCGATGATGATGTCTCTCGTGCCGCCAAAACCCGCAAAAAGGTCAAAAAGGAGAACATCGTTGGCACCGATTGGGCCGGAGACTCGCCAGAGCCAGTTTACACAGTTAATGGATAATCACTAAAATGTGATTTGAATTTCTCAGAGGAAAATCTATTCTTGGCATATAGATTTTCCAGGAGAGTGCAATGTTGGAGCGCGATTATCAGGAAGTCGTTAAGCTTCTTCGGACACTTCATAATGCTTGGTCCAAAACCTTGCCCACAATAAAACAGTTTACTGAAATATATAACGAATCATCTGAAAAACTAAAAATGCTTTATGATGCTAATACAGGCCCGCTTCAAGGCATGATAGGCCAAATAATAAGCGATCTATATGCTTTAGATACTCTTTTGCCAGAAGATTTATCGGCACAATGGGTTGAAATTATTATCAAAAACCTTCCATCAATACAAGAAATTCAAGAAGATTTGACTTTAGATACCGAATGATCCTACTCGATAAAAGGTGATTGGGTCCGTCGCCCCTGGATTAATAATCATTCTAAAAATCACACTGTTATTCGGCTGGATAATAGCTGACTGTTCTGAGGCATAAGAAATACTCACACCGGACCCCCCACTAAGAGTCTGTTGATATGATGTCAAATTAACAAAATTGACATACATTCCAGTGTTATTAAGCGGGCTCCCAATGCCCCCAATGATATTGGCAGCCGTATCAGTCGTATCAGTGAAGTTTGCAGTTGGACCACTCCTTAAAATAACACCTGACAAAATTTGAGCGGCAGAAATGGTTGTTCCTGTAGTGGTGGTAACACTAGCTGGAGGACTATTGCCACCGAATAGCAGAGAAGCACTTAAACTTCCCAGCACATTTGCATTCTGATTTACAGTAAGATTATTTATGACGCTACTTGTCAGACTATTGGGATAAAAACCTACCCCCCAAATCGAAATAGTGCTTGCCCCCGTTACAGTAAGTATAAATACACCATTATTGCCGACAGGAACTGTTGTAACACCATTTAATGTAATTCCAGTATTTGTTAGTAAGCTATAATTCTGCCCAAGGCTATTAATTACTGTAAAAAAAAATCCAGTATTTGTCTGTGGTCCAGTCATTGCCCCTATGATGCTAGAAGCAGTTGGCAAGACATCCGAAACCGCCGCACTCGGAGAGCCGGTTCTATTATATGATAACCCAACTATGCTAGAGGCGGTTAAATTAACCGAGGAATTACCACTAACCGTTGAGGGCTGTGGTAGAAAATTTATACCCCCCGCAAGCCCCGCCAAAGTCACAGCATATGCGTTATTACTTCTAACTAAAAGAAATTCATCCGTGTCTTGCGGAACAGCAATAGGTAATGACGAGAATAATGTTCCGCTCATTAAGAATGCCTTCTACTTAGTATAATTGCTAATCCAGCCCCCACAGCGGAGGCAATGATCGGAACAAGGGCTGTCCAAAGAGTTTTGATTGCCTCCACAATCCCAATCCTCTTCATATTCATATCATAAAGAGTGTTGATTTTCTGATTAAGCGTATTTACACAATCTTCGATATTCTCTAGCCTTTCATGTATTCGTCCGATTTCCCTCTCATCCATATTATGACCCCGAGTTATAAGCGCTTACATTCACCGTAATCGGAACAAAATCAATCTGTCCAACAAGGGCAACATTAACCGTCACGGACAAGGTAAATGTCTGCCCAACATACTGAATAACCAAGCTATTAGCATCCCAACTCGCCAAAACCCCATTGGGATTAGAGGCGCCCCAGATTAGAGAATTCAATGTAGCAGAAATATTCTTCTTAATCTGAGCCAAGGTCTGCGGCGCCGCAATGGTCCCCACATACGGAGAAATTGCATTGATCAAGGAATAAGACGCCCACTGCCGACACGCAACTTGTTGAGTAGAGGTATTCACCACATTGTTGTCTGCCTGCCACGTATCCAAATCCCTAAGAATTGTCGGAATCGCATTGACAGTCTGAATAACCATCACACCCGCATCCATCAGAGAAGCAATTGTAGATTGCGAGAGAACCTGCTCAACCCCTTGAGCCTGTAGCTGCTTATTAGTCAGCGGGGTCGGAATAGGATTGCCGCACATAGCCGAGGCTACCATAGCCGCTACATAATTTCCATCATATGTATTTGTCAAACCTGTAGAAGTATTAACGGCCATGATACCCGGATAGCAAAACACTGTCTCTTTAGAATTAAGTGTCTGTGCAGCCTGAATAGCCGCACTACTAGTCATGCCCAGCGTTGACCCGGTAACATACCGTCTAAATTTTCCAGGAACAGGAAGTGATGCTTGCTTAGCATTGATAGCCGCCTGCACCTGATTTGCCAAAACATTTGTGTCCATCCACATAACAAAGGCATTGACATTATTCAGAGCAGTCTGCAAACAAGCCTGATAATTGGTGCTTGTCGGCGCAACCGTTGTAGCGCCCGTGAAGTTAGTCAGAGGAGCGGCGCTCAAGGGCCAAGTCGATCCAGTAGAAGCCGCTGTGCAATAGCTCTGCGCAAAATTATTGACCCAATATAAGGCATCACTAATTCCAGCCGTAACAGGCGTCGGCGTGGATGAAAGGGCAACATTACTAACCACAGTCAAATCAGTGGTCGGCAATTCACCCTCAGTCGAGGAATAAATTTGCGCAACATAGAATCCAGTTCCATTGATCGCCTTGATAAGCTCGCTAACATCAGTGTATCCAGAGAACGGGAACGTAAAGCTTTCTCCAGAATTGGGGGAAGCTAAAACAAAATTTCCGCCAGCAAGACTATTCACTGTAAAGCTGACACCGCTCGTCGCTGTCCCGGTATAAGCCAGAGTCATAGGAACCCCAAGACCCGTCCCAACAATTTGAGTTTGAGCATAGTTATCCGATATAACCATTGTCATGGCATCAGACGGATAATTACTATCCAGCGCCAAAGATGCCTGCAGAAGATTGCTTGGCGTCCCGACGTTCGTCGAAGTTAGAGTCAAAACACTGCCAAAGGTCAAAGTGGAGGCTGTATTGGGAGAGGCATTCAGAAAAACAATGTTTGAGGCTCCGGCAAGCCCAGGCCCTGGGTTCGCCATGAAGGGAATGTATTTGCTAACATTACCGCCCCTCACGAATTGTTGAAAGTCAGAAAGACTAGTAAAGCTGTAGGGAGTATTATATAATCCCCCATTACTAGAGGCGATGACGAGCAGAGGAGGCGCGGGTGTTTGGCTACCTAATTGGATGCCAGGAACGGTTTGCACATACACGCCAGGAACGACCAATGTCTGATTGGCAAAAGAAACTGTGTTATTGGGCATTCACACTCTCCCAAAAGGAAATAATCATGTTTATAATCTAACATAGCATGACTTTTTCCCTAATACTTATCAAACGAAAGGTCTAAAAATGAAGCTACTTCGTGACTTTAACTACAGAGTTCTGTCAGATCCACGCCTAATTTACACCGCCGTTCCAAGCGAACACTCAAGCAGGTGGTGGATTATTGCTACCAAAAACCGGAAAGAGCCAGAGAAGGGCTGGTCCTGGATTGTCAGCCAAGAGGACCGCGCAAAACTTGAAGCAGATCCCCGCATAGTCTTTTGCAGCCGGCTTACAGATGATAAAAAGTCATGGCAATTCCTCGCCGGCAAATTGCACAAAGGCTACGAAAGGAAGCCCGATGTCCAGAGATAAGGCAAAAATCCCAGCCTATGCCGAATCCCTATGGATGGATTCTATCTTTCTGCAAGAAGGTCAGATAGTAAAGAAAACCATCAAAATCCCTCTTGACCCAGAATCCCCGGAGCCTAACAAGGTCGCGAAAATCGAAATGAGACGGGCTCTGCAAATCCTTCGGAGAGAAGCACTCGCTTCCACCGAAAGGAATGATATTTTGTTTTCGGCTTCGTCCTTACCCGATGGCGGTTTTGCTCTAATAGCTTACCGTCCTTACCGCAATTAGCCTTCGCCGGGAAAAAAGAAGCTTTATGCCCGCCTATGTTCTTTTGCCACGGCAGAGGAACATAGCCGTGCATAAATACAAACTTCCTAGCGCTTTCCTCAATACAAACCTCAGTTAAAAAGGCAAAATCAATATCAAAGAAAACTTCAGGAAACCGCCCAACCGTCGTGTAATCCGATTGAGGGAATAAAGAAAGTGGTTCTACAGATATATCAAAATAAACCATAAGACAAAGAAAAGGAGGGGAAATCTCTCTCCCCTCCTTCACCCCTTACCCTACTTAGCCGAACGTAGTGGCGCCAATGTTAGGGCTAAATGGCGACCACTCCGAGCCAATCGGAATGTAGTTCTTGATAACGCCATGATATTTAGGCAGGAGGTTACGAATCGCACCAATCATAACCACGGCCCAAGGCATCAGGTAGTTACCAGAGAAGAGTTCTACCTTTGTCAAAGGAAGCAGGTAGCGCCAATCCAAAGCCTTAGACTCTGGATGCATATCCGTTCCAAAGATTGTGCTAGAACCAGGGATAAACCGATGAAGCTTAGTCGTGCCGCTCACGATGTCCACACCATTGGTATCGACAAAAGTCTGGGCAGTCGTGGAGCCGGCGGTAAACGCCACTTCACCAATATACCGGAAATCTGCCGGATTTTGGCCCGAAGCAAGATTATACCCCATACCGCTACGGAACACACGATAAGAAGTAATATTCGTATTCGGGTTCGGCGGAGTGATTGTCAGAGCAACCGTGCAACCCGCTGTCAGACCAGTCACCGGCGCAGTAAACACCGGATAGGTCTCATTCATGTTGGTATCACACGCCACTACCGCATAAACATACGGCCCAGGCAAGAAATTCCAACCAGAGACAGTCGCCGAATAGTCATTGAAGTAACTCGCCTGAGAACCAGAGGCATTCACCACAGCCGTTACAGACGAGGGCTGAAGTGCGCTAGGCAGCTCATAGTTGTTACCCGCAGTGCTATACTCAGTCTGGGCGGTAATAGGTGTATCGCGGGCCGGGATAAGGATCGAGTTACAGAACTGAGCCTGACCAAACCGAGTCGTCATGCCCTGGATGTCACCAGCAACCGTAATCGGACCAGCATCCATACGCCGACCAGCAATGTTATTACCAGGATGCAGGTTGATAAAGTTCTGCAACTGAGTAGTAACGGTCGCCTGAATGTCCGCAATGGCATTCGGGTCCATGTGGAAGTGCGAAACCATACCATACCGGGTATATTTCGCCACATTAGCCTGAAGAACCATCATCATATTGAAGAGCGATTGCGGAACAGCAGCCGTGGTATTGCTTGTCACCTGCTGAATCTTCTGCCCCTGAATATAAGTCTGGAACCAGTCAGCCCGATTAGTAATGGTATTGAAAAGCCCATTGAATTGCTGCGCATACACACTCTGATTGCCCCAGAACGAAGTCCACTCAGCGGTCGAAAGCAGCGAGAGGGCCGCAGAAATGGTTTCCTGCTCTGCCACATCCACAAAGTTATTCTGAGCGGCAAGGGCGACAGAGACCGCGCGGGCATCACTCATCAGGCTCAGCGTAATCGTATCCATATCATACACGCTGGCATTAACCTGGGCGTAACCCGAAGGATTGCTCGCCACCGAATATGGATTAAAGGCCGAACCCGGAGGAGCGCCGCCAGTCCGATCCACTACCGTCCAGAAATCCACTACCTGGAAGGCAGAACTCTTGGGCAACGAAGCATAAAGAGTAAACGAACCAGGGCGAATCGTGCCACGGATCAGGTTAGTATCAAGCGAGAAATAGCCAAGAGACTGACCCTGCGTCACATTGGCAAAATTCGTCAGAGTGCCAACATCAAGCACAGACTTAGCTACCGCCTCGCTCTGATCGCCAAAAACCACCTTATCAAGCGACTTGGCAACCGGAGCAAACTCATTAGTAGCCAAAAGCTGCTTAGCACTTTTCTTGACTACAGGGCTATCAAGCGAACCAGCATTGATACCAACATTGTCACGGAAAATGCCGGCAGCCGCATTGTAGAACCCCTCTGCCTGACGGTTGGCCTCAAACATCTCCTTGACATCGCGGTTACGTTCACGGCCAGCCTCATGCATGACCGAGGCAAGAACCGGACCAAGCTGACGAACATTTGGATCTGGATGCCGGCTGAAACCAGCCTCAACCTTTGCCATGAGATTGATCGACTGCTCACTAGCCGCCTGCTTTTTAGCCATAATCTGATTTTCGTTAAGTGACATTAGACTTCTCCCCCCAAGACGATACTTCGGACCCTCTCAGGGGCACTCTCCACAATCTTTTGCATGTCGCTCATCGAAAGACCGCCCGCACTCATCGCGACGCCAATCTTCTGAATCAGATTGCGGCCAACCTCAAAGTCAGAACCGCTAATCTTATTGTCCTGATACGCCTTCTCAATCCGGTCGCGAGCCTCAACAATTAAGTTGGACTTAGCAACCGCAGAACCAGGGCGTGGAGCCTTCGGAGCCATCTTGGCAAAAAGCTCAGACATAGTGAGAGTCTGCATCTCACCCTTCATGGCTGAGTCGGAATTCTCGCTATTGGGCGTATATGGCTTTTTGCGCGGAAATACAGGCTCTGACTTGCCATCACGGGGCGAATCGGCGCCATGAGCCTCTCCATCCCGCTTGCTCCTCTTTTTCAGAGAAGCCTTGTAGATAGGATCACTGTCATAGCCTTTGGTCATAGCAAAGGTCTTGACAGAAGTAATAATGGCCCGTGCCTCTTTGGCGCGAGTCGGAACATCCGAATCCTTGGACGGTTCGGCATAACGCATAGCCTTGACCAAAGCCTTAACTACGCCCTTGCGAGCACGCTTGGCCTCACCCATTCTCTTATGCCGGCGATGATCGCGAGCCCGGCCAACCAATTTCTTAGCGGCCTCAAAATGATTCTTGGCAGCCTTCATCCGAGCATCATGGTCAGATTTGGCTTCGGCATCATCCTCTACTGCCTTCTCAGCCTCGTCTTCATCCTCATCCTCGTCCTCGGATTCGCTATCGCTATCAGACTCATCCTCAAGCTCATTCACAATTTCGATAACATCGCCATCCTCAGTCTCGCCATGCTCATCAGCTTCTTCAGTCTCATCTTCCTCATCCTCTTCCTCTTCGTCCTCAGCATCCTTTTCGGCCTTCTTGAGAAGAAGAAGATTGCCTTCCTTGAGGGCATCAAGATCACTCTTAATGGCCTCTAGACCCTTGATAGCAGCCCGGAGATAGCCCATCATAGAGCCAAGATCACGATTCAGCGCGCCATCAGCCGCCGTTGCCGCAACTTGTGGGGCAGTTACCGAATATTGCCGCATGGCAAGTTCAGCGCCCGCACCTGAGGCGTGCATGGGGTCTTTGTTGATAGCGAGAATATCTTTGTTGGGGACATCAATAGCCTTCCCCTCCATGCCAAAATCCGAAACCTGCTGATCCAGAGGAAGTCGAGCAGATTCAAGCATGGTAGCTTCGGCTTTGGAAATATCGCTCAGTGCAACATCAAGCGCGCGGCTATGAATAAGTTTCTCAAGGACTGCCTTAATAGCATTAGAAGAAGTCTTCATACAAAAAATATAACAGATATTTTTATACTAACCAATAGATATTTGATTGAAGTTCTTAAACGGAAGCAGCAGATACTCAGCATTGGAATATCGCTTTATATTGTCAAAGCCACCATACGATACAGCGATCTCCTCAGAGCCTATATTGATTACGTGACTTTCCACATAAGCCTGCACTGCAATGTCGCTAGTTGTCTCCCCCAAAGCCTCGATACTCGCACTTAGTACTATGCTTTGACCAGAAAATCCCGAAGTTTCAGAAATGGCAAAAACATATGAATTTACATAAGGATTAGCTGATCCCTGAGAAACACTTTGACTCTCTGAAGATATTAGAAGAACAGGCACATATGGAGACGCAACTGCACTACCGCTCCCTACTGATATATCAGTGGAGGATATTGTATTATTAACTGAATTGGATGTTTTAGAGTAGTTTTCTTCTGTCTGCTGAATGTAAATTTGTGATATCAGCTCACCATCACTAACCTCTTGGGCGAATTGGCCCCCGACCGAAGTGAGGGCCAATTCGCCCAAGAGGTTAGTGATGGGATAGCTTGAATTTTCACCAACAGAATTTCCAAACATAAATCCACTTAAGCTTTGACCTGATTCACCGAATATCTCCCCATATGAATTAATATTAATGATTGATGTGGTTTGCGGGAAATAGTATTTTTTTCTTATTATTGGCTTTAGCATTGAGAATGGCTCGGTTTTCCATTGCGCGAACGCTTCGGGCGGCAAAATTCCTGCGTAAACGCCAACGGCTGGAATGTAGCCTTCAAAGGCAACCGGTCCACCAGATGCAGTCGTGGCTTGCGTATCTCCCGAGATGGATGACAAAAGGCCCGAGTTGGTAAACGCCGTCGTGAGCGTGCCGCTCCCAGATGCGTTTAGAGAACCATCGATAAAAAGCTGCCAGTCGGCAGTGGATGTTGATTCGTCAATAGAAACGGTGGCACCAACATAATGCAGCTTCCCGTCGTTAATGACGGTATTCCCCATAATACTAATTAAATTACCAGGATCGTCCCGGAGGACGAGCCCAAGGCTGTTATTGACTCCGACTGACCCTCCGTATGACAAAGTCAATTGCACAATATCGTTGCCAGAAGGTGCGCGCTCGGCGTAGATATCGAGCCCCGGGTTAACGGTCGAGAAGGTTGTCTGAACGATAGCCAAAATAGAAAATTGGGGTCTCCCCCCAATTATTGGCCCGTCGTTCACCACCCAAGCGCAGGGAGCGTTAGTGGACGGGCTATAATACGCCGGACCGATTGGAGTTCCGCCGATCTGCGGGTAATACGTGGCGCCCGCGATCGTCATCAGCCCTCGGGACGGATAGCGCCCCGTCAAATCACTAGGAGGAGGCAATCCAGGAAGCCAAAATCCACGAATGCCTTGCGCAAGCGGATGTTCCCTATCAACTTCGACAGGAATAGTTGGAACTTGGGTAGGGTTTATCCCCCGCATAACGTTAATCCGCTGCGCTCATCCGAGGATAGAGAGTGGCACTGGCAGTAGAAGGAAAAGAAACACCTGTATTATTTAGAATAACAACATCAATATCATTTGCCCCAGGATAAAGAGGAATCCCTACAATATCAAAATACTGAGAAGCAGCATTTGTCGGATATTGTGAAAAAACAGAATTATTAGCCGGAAGCAAAACCCCATTACTTTCCCCTACATATGCAAAATTTGCGCCATCTAACTGTGGCTGACATTTAACTTGTATAAATGGCGTAGTAGCCGTAAAAGTCACCGAACTACCCATATTAATCCGAATATCGGCAATATCATAATAAACGCCGCTGCTATCTACTGGCGGAGAAAAGACAGTGGAAACAGCTACCCCTGGACTACCAACACCAGCCAATGGACTTCCGCTAGTAAATGCTAAAGGAACCGCTGTTCCATAAGGAGCATTGCCAATATTTGTTACAGCCATAAGGATAAAATATCATAAAAGATTGAAAAACCGCCTATAACAAACCAAGGGCTTCTTGGAGATTCGCATAAGAAACCGGCGGATTCCAGACAGGAACTGTTTGAACAGAAAATCCCAGGTAGTGTATCAGTTTGGAATCTCCAAACCGACATTTCCGGCAGCGTGCCCAGGAGTCACCACCCCCCTGCTCAGTATGACTTGGGCTGCGGCATGATCTCTGTCCATTTCTAAACCACAGGACTCACATTTATGAATCCTATCCGCTAGAGACTTTCTTCGCCTCACACCGCATCCAGGACACTCCTGAGATGTAAACCTAGGGTCAACCACTCTTACATGCTTACCAGCACCTTCCGCCTTGTAAGCAATAAATTGGAACAGGGTTGACCATCCTGCATCATAGATAGACTTTGCCATGTTGGATTTTGCCATATTAGCTACTTCCAAATCTTCATGGCAAATCAGATCATAATTATCTACCAAGGCCCTGGACCATTGATGAAGAAATGTCCGCCTAGCATTCTTTACATCCAAATGGGCTTTGGCTAGCTGTAATTTGACCTTTTTACGCCTATTTGACCCCTTCTTACATATAGCTAGTCTCCTATTGTATTCAGCTATCTTTTTCTCTGCCTTCCTGGCAAACCGTGGATTGGGAATACTGCTACCATCAGAGGCAAAAACAAAATTATTCAACCCGACATCAATGCCTATGGCGTTTTTAATACTCTGTAATTTTTCTGGAATATCAACCTTTATCTGGAATGCCACATACCAATGGTTGGCTATCTTAGTGAATACACAAGATTTGATCTCGGCGCCTTTCGGCAACTCTCTGTGAAAATTAACCCTTATAGAGGATGATAGGCCCTTGAATTTTATTCTCTTGTCCCTAAGAGTTATTCCAGAAAACTCAGAAAATCCAAAGGAGTGCCATCTTTTAGCACTTCTATACCTAGGCTTGCCCCATCTCTCTGGATCTTTCTTAGCCCCTTTCATAAAAGCCTTAAAGGCATTATCCAGCCGTCTTAAAGTCCATCTTTGGAGTGTAGACGGTAATTTACTAGCTTCTTGGTCAACATTTCTCCATTCTGTTAATGATTTACATTGGTCATAGAGTGTCAAGCTCTTTTTGGTTTTCTCATACACCCAATTTCGCTCTTGGAGAGCCCCATTGTATAACTGTCTCTGCTCCTCACAGATTGAATCTAGCTCCTGACGCTGCCTTTTGGTTGGCAGTAAAAGGTATTTATAGGTCAGAAACATGAGGGGATTATATATCACTCAGGGGGTTGTTGTCAAGAAACCAGACTTAGACATTACTTACAATAAACCAAGGGCTTCCTGTAAATTGGCATAAGTAACCGGCGGATTCCAAACGGGAACTGTTTGCGCAGAGAAGCCCAACAATGTTGCAGCCTGTCCTGAAGTGATTACCCCCGCAACCCCCGTTCCAGGATTGACTAAGCTATTAACCCATCCCGAGACCAATGAATTAACTTGCGAATCCATCATATTGATACTAGGTATAATACTAGGATTCTGCAAAAGAAATCCAAGCTGTTTTGCCGCAACCATAGCCTCATTTGAAGCCCCGGATGGGGGGTTAACACCCCACTCCAGAATATTCATCAAAATTCCCTCAATCATAAAGAATTCAGCAACACTTGAAATCGGCACAGAGACCGTTACAGTAGTAGTCTGCTTATTTAATATAGTGGCTGCATCAGTTAGATTGTCCGGCACTGGACTTAAATTTTGATAAGCCTCAAGTAATCCTGGCCTTGCCATTTTGGCCTTATGTCGAGAATTGCAGAATCATCTCGCCAGGGTCAATCTGGAGACGATTGTTTGGCACCATTGTTTGCGGGACAACCATTCTGACATTGCCAGAGCCATTGGAAGTTAGAGTCGCCCCAACAGTGAAAGTATCACTACTCAGATTTGAGACTGTATATAGTGTGTTAGTGGAAAGGCCAGTTGGCGCAGTTCCGCCAAAACCCTCCGAGAAAATAACATTCACCCCATTAGCAAACCCCGTTGTCCCCGCCGTAATGCCATAAGCACTAATCAGGTTCCCAGAGCTTGTAGCTGTAAACGGCCAATACCTGGCATTGCCTAGCCAACCGCTATATAGGAGATCACCGCCCGTAGAAGCGTCCCAAAGCCCAACCCCCAGAATATTTCCCCACGAAGCCGTATTGGTAGTTGGAACAGCAGAGCCAGAAATCAGCCCTGTAGTCGGCTCTGTCCAATTCGTGCCAATAGCAATATAAGAACTATTCTGCTTTGTCTCTCCACCTGAGGCAGTGCCAACATAGACATTCCATCCGACCGCGCCGGAAGAAGCTGCCGGACTATCCACTACAAGCAAATTATCAGCAGCAACTGCTAGGCTAACCTCGCCAGACCCTGTGGTTTCACCGCTAGCTCCAACATATGTAATAATTACATAGTAGGTAGTAGCGGCAAGAGTCCCACCAGCAGTGGAACTAAGCGTTGGATTAGCCGGAGGCGAAAGAACCGTTGCATTGGGAAATGTGAATGTAGCACTGTTCGTAACGCTTGTCGGGCTCCCCTGCACAGGAGCATTCCAAAAAGAACTGCCATTAACCTCAATTCTAGCATATCCAAGGCCAGAAACCTCTGTGCCAGAAGCCGTGCCAGATGGCATGGTAGTAAATAGCCCTAGATAAGGAGTGAGCGTAGTTGCTAGAGCTTCCTGTCCAGTAAGGTAACTCAGAATTTCAGATGCGAAAAAAGGAGTATTGCCCGCCATTCAAAAAAACTAACACAAATTAATCAAAAACCAATTATATGTTTTGATCTAATGGATCAAACAGATAATTGGTATAAAATAATTCCACGATGCTTAGTAATGGTGTAACTATTAACTTTCCAGTAGTTATTAAGGCCCAAGCCTCAAAAGGCGGTCGGTTTATTGAGGTTGAAGCCTCTAATGAAAACGTGGACCTTGAGGGGGATGTTATCCTACAGCAAGCCCTACTAGATGCCGCACCTGGGTTTCTCGCTTCTGGGCACTTAGACATTAACCATTACTCTGAGATTTTGCCTGACCGAGATAAGTTTATTATTGGCAAGCCAATCAATGTCTTTAAGGGCGATGGCACATCCACTATAGTCCAAGCCAAATTACGGCAATATGCCGTATTTGACCCAGAAAACAATGTCTCGGACTATGTATGGCAATGTTTAACCACCAAGCCTGACATTAAGTGGTATGCCTCGGTTTATGGCATTCCGCAGGACAGGGAGGATTTTACATATCAGCGCATTGATGATGAAACCGGCGCTACCCGATATGTCATTAAGGCCCTAGAGTGGAAATCTCTGGCCCTAACTCAGCATCCTGTAAACAACACTCTGACTAAATTTGCCAGAATCATGAAGTGTCAGGAGTTTATGGACATGCTAAAAAAATCAGATGGATTCGTGAATTTTCCACAGAGACCAGCCACGCCAGATTATGTGGAGGAATCCATGGATGTTCAAGACATTGATAGCCCCAATGATCTAGGACAAACCCACAATTGCAATCCAGAATTTACCAAGATGTCGCTTGGAGAATTGTCTGCAGATGGCAATGCTTGTTCTCATTGCGGCCATGAGTTATCCGGCAATGTTGATGGCGTTCTCCCCTGGTATCTTCACTTCTCAGTATGCCGAGGTTTGGACAACAATACAGCAGAAATCCTAGCAAGAGCGTGCGCTGATTGGATAGTGTCTCAACATGGCTTTCTTGACAACAAATCATGAATGCCATATAATCCTCTTATGTTTCTGACCTATAAATATCTCTTACTACCCACTAAGAGGCGGCGTCAGGAACTAGATTCAATCTGTGAGGAGCAGAGGCAGTTATACAATGGGGCGCTCCAGGAGAGGAATTGGCTGTATGAGAAAACTAAGAAAAGTCTGACGCTTTACGACCAATGCAAATCATTGACAGAATGGAGAAATATTGACCAAGAGGCTAGTAAATTACCCGTTAATCTCCAGAGATGGACACTACGTAGGTTGGACAACGCTTTCAAGGCTTTTATGAGGGGGGCTAAGAAAGACCCAGATAGGTGGGGCAAACCCAGATATAGAAGTGCTGAGCGGTGGCATTCCTTTGGGTTTGCCGAGTTTAGTGGAATTTGTCTTCATGGTAAGCGAATCAAATTCAAGGGGCTATCATCCTCAATAAAGATCAATTTCCATAGAGAGTTGCCGAAAGGTGCGGAAATCAAATCCTGTGTATTAACCAAGATAACTAACCATTGGTATGTAGCATTCCAAATAAAGGTTGATACTCCTGAAAAGTTACAGAGTATTAAAAGAGCTATAGGCATTGATGTTGGACTAAATAACTTTGTTTTTGGATCAGATGGCAGCAGTATTCCCAATCCACGGTTTGCCAGGAAAGCCGAGCGTAAGATAGCTGAATATAATAGGAGACTGGCTAGATGCAGAAAGGGATCAAATAGACGTAAGAAGGTCAAACTACAGCTAGCTAAAGCCCATTTGGCAGTGAAGAATTCGCGGAGGACATTTCTTCACCAATGGTCTAGAGCTTTGGTGGATAAGTATGATTTAATTTGCCATGAGGACTTGAAGGTGGCTAATATGGCTAGGTCTAATATGGCCAAATCGATTTATGATGCAGGATGGTCAACGTTCTTTGGATTTATTGCTTACAAGGCGGAGGGTGCTGGTAAGCATGTGAGAGTGGTTGATAGTAGGTTTACATCTCAGGAAAGTCCTGGGTGTGGTCTGAGGAAGAAGAAGTCTTTGGCTCAGAGGATTCATGTTTGTGAGTCCTGTGGTTTAGAAATGGACAGAGATCATGCCGCAGCCCAAGTCATACTGAGCAGGGGGGTGGTGACTCCTGGGCACGCTGCCGGAAATGTCGGTTTGGGTTCAAACTGATGCACTACCACAATTAAACTGATACACTACTTCCCCGACCTATAGCTTTCATATATAGCTTTTGCTTTTTTAGATTTCTCTAAACTGGATTCTTGGAGATTTTCTAATTTCTTTGCTTTGGCTTGTAAGGCTGATTGATAAATATCTGGTAATGAATTGAAAAATGGTTTCAACGCCCCTTCTGCCCAATCAAATTCTTTTGGTATTGCTCCGTAATAGTAAAACGAAGAATAGTAATGCCCCTTAAAAATAACAATTTTCTCTTTTTTATCCTTAATATATATTTCAATCTCACATTCTTCGTCGTAAGATGTTTCGATATCAATTATAAAAGGGGCAGGAAGTGCGTCTTGTAATTTACACAAACCAGTTATCCAGTCTATTTCATAGATCATTCTAACGGCTTCATTAAGGGATAAGAATGTGGATTTTTTAGTCATTGATCATTATTCTCTTCATTTTTCTTTGGACCGTGGCGTTCTTCATAAATCTTTTTAGCTCTTTTGGATTTTTCTAAATTTTCCTTTTTGCGCCTTTCTAAAAAGTCATTTCTCCCCGGGAACCACTTTTGATTGTAGCTTTCATAAATTTCAGGAAGAGATGCAAAAAATGACTTTAACGCACTTTCAGCCCAATCAAAGCCTTCAGTTATCCCGCCGTTATAGTCAGATAGAGAGTAATAGATTCCGCTAAATACAACAATTTCCTCCGCCCCGTCCTCAACGTAAATTTTAATATAACATCCAGAACCATCATTGTTTTTGATGATATCGAGCAAAAATGGATCAGGCAATGCGTTTCTCATTTCCCGCAATCCAATTTTACAATAAATATCATGAATAAGTTTTATGGAATCAATGAGATCATCAGAATTCGATTTTGGAGTTTTCATTTTATCTCTCATTAAGAATTTTCTGCAACTTATTCTTGATTGCCAAACCAATATCAATTTTACTTGACGAAGCCAACGCAAGAAGGGCAATCACCGCATCAGCAAGAATCTCTTCTGAATAGAAGTCCGCCAATGCCCGACCTGGCGATCCTGTGACGGCTCCCACGGTATCTTTGATGGCATTGATATTGCCGGCCAATCCATCAAAATATTTCCAATACTCTCTAGCGATATGATCGTCCATACTTTCCTCCTGTGGAAAGGATTGGTAAATGCCCTCTCTAGGTACACATTCCTACCCAGAGAGGGCTTAGCCATCTATAAGGAAGCAGAGGGCATGCCCTAAGCCTCCAGCGCAGATTATATGAAGTTCCTGCCATAAAGTCAAGAGAAAAATTAGAGAGAATTATTGCGCCTATCCTTCTACACGCAACCTACCTTGCGCTTATCTTACTATATATCTATATATATAAGAAATCCCCTAGGGGATTAACCCCTATTATATATAGAAAATCAAATTTGTCAACCCATTTTCAGATTAATTTTATTTAACCTAAATCCATTTATCTGCAAACAAACTTCGTCATTGTTTTTCACTAGCTGAAATTCCAAAACAATGTAGAAAGTCGAAGATAAGACTTATATTAACAAAAATTAACCCTAAAATCTCTTGACTTTCTCCCAAAATCCTATATAATCGCTTTGCGATTTGCGATAAAATCTGCAATGGGGGAACTGTGTCTTGAAAAAGCTAGTAGTAAGGCGTAATCCCATTGTTTTGGCCCTAATAACTAATGGCGCCTTCAGATCGAAGATCATTGACCTAAAGACAAAGAAGATACCCAGAAAACGGAAGCACAAATCGATAAATATCCTAACTAAGGAATACCTGAATGAACAATAAAAACTTATACGATCAGGAAAGATCAATTTTCCGATATGCCGAGAACAGCCCAGACCGGGAGAATGATCCATGGTATTTTGAATGCCTGGACACATTCTTGGGTCTTGCATCATTTTGCCAAAATGATGCAAGCTTATATCCATACTGGACAAAAGAATTTGATTTCAACTCTATAATTGAGCTTACATTATCTTTCGACAAAGAATGCACATTCCTTCAAGGGAAGAGATTTATTGAAGACATTTTGTCATTCTACATTAGAAAGAGAGAAAAACTCTGGGAATTTACTGACAGATTTCCCTGGAGATCAAAGAATAATCTAATATCAATATGCCTAGGCTATGAAGAAAAGCAACTTTTCATCAATGCAAACTTTTTATACTCATACACAAAATTAAAATGTATAAATGACTTTGAGGACTACATAGAAAAGCTATCAAACTGCTCTTCCTTCCATAAATATATTATTGAAAAATATTGATAAGGATTGGAGAAAGAGTAGATGGTTACCAATGAACAGGAACACAAGATAAAAGAAATATTCGTCTATGCCAAAAACATTAATAGAGAACAAGAGAGCATGCAATATGTTGATCTGATTGACACTTTCCTAGCAATCGCCTCTTTTGTGTTGGACAATACAACACTATATCCACACTGGATATCAGATATAAACGTTAATTCTATATTCAAGATATGTTTCTTATTAAATTACGATAGAGATAAGAAAAATTATGTTCGCGAAATTTTGCATTTCTTCCAAGATTGGAAAGAAGAAATTTGGATATTTATTGATAGTCAATATCTTGCGGCCAAAATGACAGCTTTAGATATTTTTTTTCGACAGATACGGCGCATTAAATAGTAAATTTACTATCGAGTTATATAATACTTATGAGTTATATGACACTCATAATCGAACTGGAGATTACGGTTCAGTAATCGTAGCTACTGAATATATACAATCTATGATTGACTGTGATAAATTTCGAGAGCTAATCGCTAAGAAGAACGCTCAGTTAACCCCTCCAGATCCAACATATCTATCCAGAAGCCCATAGGTAGCCTATCGATCTTCGCGGACCAATATGCTGCCCGCTTTTTCTTCCCATTAATATACCCCACCACGAAAGCATGCCAGCCGCTTTTCTCCCAGCCCTCTGCCACAGCCCAATGGCTAATCTCCGAGTAAAGGTTCCTTACATTATCCCAGGCCCTAAACTCCAAATCGCTCTCATGAGTTTTATCTTTATCCCACCTTAAATAAGCCTTAGTCCACTCCCTACAGATAAAGCAGTCACATTCCCCAACCCCATAAACATCCCTATGGTTAGTCGGCAAATCCGCCGGATCACACCTAATCGAGAACGACATAGTGCCAAGGAATCAGAAATCCCTTGGCACTCAGCCAACTATTTGCACAAAAACCGCTCAATCTCAGCAACCTCCTTCTCCTTAAATGTCCCAGGCAACCGAGGATGCAGGAAAACGCACTCATCACCTTCCCCAGCCACCACCACAGGATTATAGCCTTTCTTCATACAAGCCAAGATCGCCGCCTTGTCAGCCCCCCTCACAAGCCTACTCTCAGTAAAAATCTGTCTATTCATATGCCCTCGGCTCAGCGTAAACCCAGCATCATCGGCGATAAACTCAAAGACACGGCTTCCAAATTTTGAGACTGATCCGCTTTTTTGTAGAAAATTCTTAAATTTTGTCACGTCCTCAATATAATTTCCACAGTACATATTGATCCGAGCCGAAGCATACCCGCAATAAACTGGATCTTTAACAAAAGCCCCAGCAGATTCAACCAACGCTCGATCCGTAGAGGCCACAACCATACCCACTGCAGCATCTGCCATTCTAGGAGTCATGCAGGTCAGTGAATTCCCCATGAGCCCCATATCAACATTGCCCAACGCAAGCCGCCCGCCCTCATTCCTAACCTCAAAGGCGCCAAACTGCACCCGATTATCCGCCCTCACAATCTTAGGAACAACTAGCTTTCCCTTATATTCCCGTGCAAAAGACGCCAAAACATCCAGTGTTAGAGGGTCATCAATCATAATCCCTCCCTTCACCTTCACATAGACATCAGCATCCCCACCATTATCCCGCCAAGCCCTCTCAACACTCCTCTGGGTCATAGCATCAAGATATTTATCTCCGCACTCCTCCACAATAACCCTAAGATTACCCTTGGAAATCTTAGGTAGCAGAATAAACCCATTCACCAAATCAAACTCAGGATTATTGGCAGCATATTGCCGAAATGCCTTCTTCTTATCCTCCAGATCAGTTTCCATAACCGCCACAGGCCAAGGGATAAACTCAGGCTTAAACCGCTGTCCGCACTCCCAAAGATCGGCCAAAGACTCTGGCAGCCGTCCAATATCCACCTTTCTCACAACCCAGCCATACACAAAATCCTCAGCAAACTTATTGTAAACCTCGTCCCAATCTCTATGATTAACAATCCCATAAGAGTCATCAAGCGAGCACAACACAGGCCCCGTCACGCCATGCCCCTTATCAAACCGCTTAACCCTATCAAAATTAAGACATTGTTTCTCCCCAAAGGTCACATACTCATCATCCCCAATCTCAGCCCAAGCCTCTTTATCCCCAAACCCAACAATATGAGGCTTATCTTGATTTGTGCTTGAATTTACGTGCATCCAGTCCATAATTTCAAGGAAAGGAATGACTGGACGCCTTTTGAACGAATTAAGAACACATTTCTTAATCCACTCAGCATCCACCTTTGGTGCATTCTCAAACTTACCACTTCTCAGACCACAGAATGCCCGATACCCGCCCGCAAGCCCAACCTTAAACCCTTTAGGAATCTCCGATCTCCGCTCCCAATCAAACTTCTCTGGCACAAGATTAAATAGAACAGCCGGGTAAGCGACCTCCTCCACGGGGACGATCCCTTTGGGATCATCTCCGTGGAACCACTCTACATAAAACCCCCTCCGATCATTAGAGGGAAAGGTAATAGCATCAAACTCTCTATTATCTGGAATACTCTCAATATAAGTATCATGCTCAACCACAAGAAGCCGCGCCTTATCCTTCCGAGCCGCCCTCACAGCCTCGCCAACATCCTGAAAAACCCTGTCAACCTTAAACCCAAAGGCTGACTCTAGCGCGCCGCCAACATAAATCTTCTTTTTGGCAGCCTTGACCGGCATTCCCACACCCATAACCTCTGCGATCTCATCAATATGCTTATCCACAAGATAATCTTGTGCCCAATCAAAAAGCTGATCCCGATATTTCTTCTTAGCCGTCTCAGTCAAGACAAACCACCGATCCAGCGCTGCCTTCCACTCTTCCTCTGTGCTCGCATACGCAAACACAGGAACATTCAAATAC
>JAEHJW020006080.1_pt1 | contig 26771 bp, 45 predicted proteins | sample 9271431 | NCBI WGS metagenome assembly JAEHJW02 | reverse complement strand
GCTCAAGTGCTGTGAGGCATTTGAGTGAAACTGGCCTCTGTGAAGCAGGAAACTTAGCTTAATCAGCGAAGTAGTTCAACATCAACTCCCATCCGTCCTTCGCGCTTGGTTCAAATTTCTCGCAAGAATCCAAGTTTATCATAGACTTTCCGGTAAACTTGCACTTGCTCGTTTGAGTCAAGTGCTTGCATTTTCCGCACGTCATGCGAAATGGATCAAGTACAGATTCTACACTAAATACTAAGCCTAGAGCCGTTTGCAAACCGCTCTTGTCGTCGGGATAAAAGTTATTATCACCCGTACTATTCGCCAATTCCTCCGCATTAGAGGGCAGCATGGCTCCGCCCCCACCTAGCCGGATAGCAGCAGCAACGATGTACACCAGTGCATCCACTTGGTCGTCTTTGCCGGAGCCGTCGCCGGAGAAGTCCTTGAGTTCGGTAGTGAGTGCTTCCAGCCAAGGCGCGTTACGAGGAAATAACACACGCCCCAAGCGGAACCAACCCTGTACGGACGCCGTTCCCGTGCCTACGGTATTCGTAGCGCGGGCACGTTTGCCCTCAGCGCCGGGGTTCACTTCTTCAATTGGCGCGATGTTCCTAGCAAGTTGAAGGATACTGATACCAGATGACTTCTTTTCCATGACGATAGTGGACGGACGCCATTTCTGATATTGAGTTTTTACAGCAGAGAACAACGCCGCGAACTCAATATTCTCTCGGTACACGTCGAGTATGTACACGTCCATGTGTGGATCGCACTCGCCGTACAAATCCCTGTCCTCGTTGTGGTGATAATGCTCGCAAGGGAAGAACGCCGCCGTGATACACACGGAAAAGTCGCTCTTTGGACTGCTACCCGTCGCCGTGTCCCACGATTGGTAAATGGTAGCACCTTCCGCCAAGCACTGTTGAAGTGTCGGCATCTCGTCTACATAGCGGAAGTCGGAATCCAAAAACACGCCACTTTCCCGATTACCCGGATTACACTGATACGTCGCTTCAAACGTCGCCGGGTCGCCTTTCTTCACGGCCATAAACTCTTTGCGCTTTTGCGGCATGGCAGGCCAGAAGAATCCTTGTCCTTTGGGGTCAATCGCGTAGGGCACTTTGTAATGAACCATTCCCTCTTTGTCTTGAAAGTCCGGCTTGAATTCCTCGCTGAAGATGTTCACTACATCAGGAGCCATAACAACGTCCCAGTAGAGTTGCTTGGCTCCTTTACGCTCTACAGGCAGCTTCATCGTAACCCACTCGCCAGAACGCTCTAAGCGCCCGTACAAGTCATCCTCGCGCCATCTACGGCCTGCCAACACGAACTTGCATCCAGAGGGCTTTGCACGGCCTAGAATCGTACTGTAGTACACCTTGGTCACGGAATCGCACTGCTTGGATGTTGAGGTGTTTTCCTCGTTATGCACGTCGTCGATAGAGATAACGTCCGCGTGCTTACCCACTAAAGAACTACTCCCGATACCACAAGCGAACCACGACGGGTCAGGTGTCCCTTTCGCTCGCTCCTGTAGGTAAATGCCGTTGCCTACCGACCAGCCAGCTTTCTTGTCTGGATGCACATTAGGAAAGAACTCCGCAAACGCTTTTGACTGCTCGATGATCTCCATGCCAGACTGCTGGAAGCCTTGTACCAAGTTCTCGGCGGCGCTGATGCCTAGAATGGACAATTTGGGGTTCCGGCCAAGGGCGAAGGTTGGGTAGACACAGGAGATTATCTGGCTGTTATGAGTAACGATATGGTCCCCAGCGACGAATAGACCGTCGGGATGGGTTACTTGAATGCAGACGGATTCCTGATCTCGCTGGCGCTCCATTCCGACGAGTTCTACAAGGCCAAAATCGCCGTATGCAGGAATGAATATTGGCCGTTCGTCGGGGTCTTCATCAAAGTATAAGAACTCTGTAGAAACAACCTGCCAGTCGATGCCGTCCCGCGTTATCTTCCATAAGTGCGGCCCGTTACATACTATTGGGGCGTGGTTGCTAAAGTACATCAAATACGACAGTAATTTTGGCTGCGGAGCTACGGCAATGACGGAGGTAGACGACATCCCGTCAGGACACATAACACGATCTCCGACACGTATGTCCTCAATAGGCTTTGTGCTCCCGTCGCTCATGAATACTGGCGTCCCGTAGGCAAGCCCTTTCCCAGAACCCGGCCCGATCTCCACCTGCACTTTGTCCACTCGCGGGTCCATGAGGGCTTTGACTACAGGGAAGAAGTGCGCCGGAAAGTCCCAATCCGGGAACACGCTCAGGTAGAAGTTGATGAACGCGGCGGTTTCGTACTTGACGCGCTCTGTAACGGTTAGTTCGGTGGTGTTGGACATGTGGTACTCCGTTGAGTGCATTTGGGGCAGTATATCATGGTGAGGTAGTGTTGACGCAAGGTTTTGTGTCTGGTAGAATGGATTCACAGACTAAGAGACACGGAGCCATGTAATGACCACCCAAGACGAAATCCTGAAGTACCTTGCAGAGTCACCGCATACAACATTAGAAATTGTTGCTTTTGCGGGCAACGATACGCTGGACACTCTACGCGTCCTCGAACTCGCAAAGCAGGTTAAGTATCGTGCAGATAAAGGGTTGTGGTATCTGAACAAGGACTCCACCAATGCCTGAAGAACTCTCGCTACTGCTTGCCGAGATCGAAAGACTGAACAAAGCGTTGCAATGGGAACAGAACCGTGCCGAACGCATAGGTACTCACGGAGAAGGCTGCTGGAAATGGGGGCCATCGCATTACGAGTGCGCTTTACTGGAAATTGAACGACTTAAAAAGGAGAACCACCATGCTTGAAGACATCGAAGAAAATGCAGGTCCGTTGTACGCCTACCACTTAGCCTACAAAGCCCGGAACATTGCTACAATTTTCGTTACCGAGGACATGATGCTCGCTATCATGGCGTTCCGCGATCAGTTTAACGAGGAACCAGACGCCGTGGCTCTTATCGGGCAGGTGGACTATATCGGTCGGTATGATGATGAAGAGCCGGAAGGCGCGGTGGTGCTCAATTGATCGGTAAAGTTGATGGTGGCATTGCAATCATGCTTTCCGAAGACTCTTCGTGTCTGGAAATGTTCATCACTGGACGCGGAAAGATGCACGGAAAGGCGTTTAGCGAGAACCCTATAGAGGCAACACATATCAGTTTAACGGTTCTCGATGGAAAAATCTTTGTTCGGGAAACTTTGGTTGAGAAGAAGGAGAAAGCGTGATGATACAATGGCTCCAAAACCCCAAGAACGTCCGCAACAGCACGTCATCCGACGGCAGGTGGTCCATTAACTGTCTGTATGCTGGGCGGTATGAGTTATACGACGTTCAAGAACGGACGGTGATTGGGTACTATCAAAATGAGACGCTGGCTAAGTTGGCGGCGGAGGAGACTGCCCAATGATTGAACTCCTAGCCCACATGGGTGACGACCTGGCAGTAGTAAACGCGGCTCGTGTCAGCATGGCGAAAGAATCCTTGTCCATGTGCGAGTCCGACGAAAAACTGATCCATTACTTAGCCAAGCACAAACACTGGACGCCATTTGCTCATGTGCAATTCAAGTTCCGTATTTCCATGCCGATATTCGTAGCGCGTGAATGGATGAGAAGTACTATCGGCCTGTCTCGGAACGAAGTTAGTCGCAGGTATGTAGACACTCCTCCTGAGTTCTGGACACCTAACGGTGCTTGGCGAGGACGCGCTGAGAATGTGAAGCAAGGTAGTGGGGATTTGTTGCCAGAGGAAGTTTGCAAAGAGGTAGATAGCATCTACGGGTATGCGGTCATGATCGCTGAGGAAGCCTATAGAGATATGCTGGAACGAGGCGTCTGCCCTGAGCAATCTCGCGCTGTTCTTCCGCAGTCCATGATGACAGAATTCATTGAAACTGGAAGCCTAGCGGCGTATAGTAGAATTTATGGCCTACGCTCCGATCCGCACGCACAGGTGGAGATTCAGGAATACGCACACGCGATTGGCGAAGCGATTGCACCGATTGTGCCGGTGAGTTGGAAGGCTTTGACTAGTGGAGGACATTAAAATGAACCCCGGCGAAATCTGGTTCGTACGCGACAAAAGCAATATCGACGCGAAAGTAGAACGAGTAGAAATCGTGTACCTAAACGGCAGCGTGGTGGGCTTTGGAGACGCATACTACGACCTGCGCCTGCTCGACTTCGTGGGTCGAGACTACGAGCAGGAAGAGAAGCGAGCGCAGGAGAAGTTTTTGGAGACGTACCTGCCGGAGCCAGAACCGTTCTATGCTCATGAAGATATAGAACAAGTAGAGAGTATTCCTACAAAACTGTCGTGGTGGACACGAGTTAAAATATGGTGGATTACTTATGATTCCTGAGTCTAATGAAACATTAGTCATTTTTATGGTCAAACAGATTATCACGCCAGGCATGTATTTACTGTTTTGCCTGCTGACGATTGTTGTCGGATTGCTGCTGCTTTTCACCGCTTTTTACCTAGTCTACAAAATCGTTAACGCTTATTACCGAATAAAAACTGCTTGGATGACGCGGGAATATCTGGAAGACTTGCTGGAATACGCTAAAGATGATGCAAGCCTGATGACACGGAGAAAATCCCTACTGGAAATGCGAGAAAAGCATCTACCAGATCGATGATATTGAGGAGTTTGAATATGAAAACAAAAATCTTGGCAAAAGCCGCTGGCTTCGTAATACTTTCTGGATGGGTTTCTGCTTTTATAGGAGCCCTTATTGTAGCCCCACCAAATCCAGTAGGAACTTTCTGTGTTGACTTTCTTTGGGTTTGGGTGTTTATATTGTCAGTCGCACTAGGTACCACGCTTCTTAATTATGATTCCTGAACTCCCCCTCCTATACCAACCGGCACACGAAACGCCGTACTCCGCGTGGAAAGGACACAGGGGCTTCGCACAACGACTCATCAAGTCCCTGCAACCAGAAGTGTTCGTAGAACTTGGCGTACACGCTGGCGATAGCTACTTCACGATGGTGGAGTGCATGGAAACGATTTCAAAGTGTACGGATATGATGGTGGACGCCATGCCCAGCGGCAAAGCCTACGGCGTGGATACATGGGCCGGAGACAAGCACGCGGGCTACTACGATGACAATATATGGGATATGGTTCAGTCCGTAAACAAGCAATATCCCAACAGCAATCTACTCAGGATGCCTTTTGATCAAGCAGTAGGTGTTGTGGACGACATAAGCCTCCTCCACATAGATGGCCTCCATACCTACGAAGCGGTAAAACACGACTTCGAGACGTGGGAACCAAAGGTCCGTGATGTGGTCCTATTACATGACATCTGCGTTCCAGAGAACCCAGACTTCGGGGTGTGGAAGTTATGGGAAGAGATTAAGAGCGGAAACGAGGGTGTATGTTTTGAATTCCACCACTGCCACGGGTTAGCGGTGTTTTGCAAGTCGGAGCGGGGATTGGCGGCGGTTAAAGCATCACTGAAGCGCGTAACTTTTTAATAGCGGGCACATCAAAACAAAGTCCCCAATTGTCAGGCATCGAGCGCAACTTACTAACCGGTATCCTTTCCTCAACGTCCGTGTGCTTGCATATTACTTTGTCACCTTCCTGTCTCACTACTTCCATAAATCGGTATTCGTCAATCTCAATTACCGTGTCGCCAGGGTTGTATTTCATGATATGCTCCATACCTCATAATCCCCAAGTAGCGTAGCTCGTACCTTCTCTCTCATAGCCAACAGTTGCAGGTTGTGCAACACAACAGAAGACACGGCGTTCAGGCGGAAACAGAGTTCTTCCAGGGTCTTTGGGCCGTGCTGGAGTTCGGTTAGGATTTCGTGGTCCATATTTTAGAAACTCCTTTTCCAGAAAATTTTCAAAAATTCAGGACTGATTTTAGCATGTGTTGGCGTCGGAGTCTAGGAAGGGGGTGTGGGGTGTGTTGACGCACTGTGGAAAATTATAAATTTAGGCGAGGGGTTGAACCCCCTCATTGCAACTGATTCTTAGACGCATCCTCACCTCCCGTGGGGTCCACATTTGGACTCATTCTATTATAAGCGTACCAATCGCACATATAGAAACATTTAATGTAAAAACACGGTCAAAATAGCTTGCATCCTGTCAACACGTTTGCTATGCTGTTTTTAACGGAGCAAGACAAAGAGGAGCAAGCAAGATGATTACATTTTATGGCGAAGTATCACTAGCAACAATGGCCGCATACGCTGGCGCTTGCTGGTTAATCAGCAAATTACCGAGTTCAAAGCGCAACACAAAGCGCCATGTAGTCCAGGATCACGGTCTATACGATAGCAACAAAGATCGTGCGGTAAATTCAACCCACGGGTGGAGATAAAACAATGCGGAAAGAAACCTTTATCGGGTCGGTTAGTCGGTATTTTGTGCAACGTCAATGCCCGTGGGCTGCAAAGATTGTAAAAGTCTGTGGGGGTTATATTGCTTTTGAGTCAATCTCCGATTGGCAAACGTGGAGAGCGCAAAAATGAATACAACCGAAGTGATGGAAACGGCACGTGATTTACTGGACGGCACAATCTATGATGCCGAAGCGTTTAGCGTCCAGGATTGTGAATATATCCGCGACTTACTGGCAAGTCAGGGCTACGCTTTGCGCGTAAAGCCTGAGTTCTCGCTGGTTTATGCCGTCCCTGAACAGGTGCATTGATATGGGCACTTGCAAGAATTGTAAGCACTGGGATGATGGGGAATGCAGAAAAATAGATTTTGAGTGCTCCCGGAAAGTCCCTAGTCTAGATAATAAGGAGGCCGTTATCCTTATTACGATGGATGATGACTCTGGGTTCTGGGGGCGCTTTTTAACTGGTCCAGATTTCGGCTGTGTCAATTTTGAGGAGGTTAATAGAGTATGTCACAGCGCGGAGTGATTTTGTTCGGCACAATGGCGTTTAGTTGCGCCGTTATTGGATTGATTTTATGGGGGATTTTGTGATGACTGAATACGAAAAACAGGCGCAAGATTTTTTGACGTCTACAGGAACAGAATTAACTGTAGAATATGAAGGCTACAGAAAATACTTTCCTAACGATAAGGAAAAGCGCGCGGTTTTTGAATTTACCTTGCGTCGTGCTGGAAAGGAATATATCGGCACGTTCGGGCAATCCATAGCAGAGAGGGATAAGACGCCATCAGCTTATGACATTTTAGCGTGCCTGGATTATTGGGAAGGCGATTTTAAGGACTTCTGCGCAGAGTATGGTTATAGTGATGACAGTATTAATGCGCTTAAAACATATAATGCCGTCATTAAACAGTCAAACGGGCTGAAAGAACTGTTTACTTTTGATGAATTGGAAAAACTGGGAGAGATAGCATGATCAAATATATAGCGGATAGTGTAGAATGGTTAGACAAGGCAAACGGCAACACCTACAGTTCTACGCGCATAATTTCCACGGGGACAGGGGAAATTGTCAAGGTTTTTCCGTTTGCATATGGTAATGGGCACAATAACGCGCTGATATTCAAAAAAGCGGAAAATCTGAGCTTTGACAATATATACGAAACGTCACAACCAGGGGCACGCAAGCAAGCGGAGCAATGGGGAAAGTTATAAGTCAGCTTATGGGGATTTTACCAAGTCCCCATATGCGGGCAGATTGACCCGATAACGAGAGGGCGCATAAAATGCAAACTAATGTTGATATATTTAAGGCTGAATTGGTAAAGCAATATCGGCGACTCATAAACGAAGGTGAAGCGGATTATATACCAGTATTTATGAGGATGACACCTGAAGACTTGGCAGAAAAAATGATGCCAGCATTGATTAGAGGAAGCGCCAGCACGGACGGGAAAGGCGTCCAAAGAACATGCAAGGCTCTTGGGATTAAACATACCTATAAAGCGATTGATGTTTTTCTGAAGGAAGGTGTCTAACATGAGAAAATACAAAGTGGCACTAAACAATGGTCAAATTGAGGAAGTAGAAGGGCGCAAGATTACAATTTACATTGGTAATATCGCGTACGAATTCATCATTCATCGACATCTTGACTATTGTATGATAGACAAGCTAACCCATAAGGATAGCGGGATGGGGATTGCAACATTACGTCAATATATACCAGCGGCACAGGGAGACAAGAAAGGTGCGGCAAAGCTGGCAATAGCTGATTTAATAGAAAAACATGGGGTTGATTATGTTCGCAATGTCTTAGACAATGCGCCAAAGCTGGAGTCAAAACCATGACAGACGAACAGATCAAGAAGATCAAGAGGCGGATTGTGGACTATATCCATAAATACGCCACAATCGAACAACTGCTAAAGATTGCCGCGTTACTTGGCGTTAAAACGGGAGATTAACAACATGGAATACAAGGGCGTATCAAACGACAAAGCTATCATGATTAGCTTGGACATAATCCGCGAACCCTACGCGTTCCCAGGCAGTTATGAAAAAATAGCCATTACAGACGATGGGGCAATACTCTGTCATGCTTGCGTAAAGTCAGAATTGCGCCAGATTGCGACAAGTTATACGGGTGATGGCTGGCATGTTGTGCGGGTGGACATTGTGGAGAATTTTGACACCACCCCGCTATATTGTGACCATTGTGGCAAACTTTTGAATGGGGAGGATTAAAACAATGTGGGCATCATTTAACAGATTTGAATTAAACATAACCAAGGCGCAAGTTTTAGCGGCTTACCATTCCGGTGCAATGGATGACGATATAGCAGAGCTTGCCAAGGTTCCCAGCATAGCGCGCCAGCTTAAAAGATTAGACCATGAACAGGTGCGGCTGGAATTGGCAGAATATGGCGCATGGGATGATGGCGAGTTGCAGGATCACGCGCAAAATTTGCAGCGTATTTTATGGATTGGGGTATGTGACATATGGGAGGATTTGCCGTAAAATACAGTAAACAGGCAACATAACGCCAGCCTACGCGCTGGCAATATCCAGCCTAGACCCGATAACAAGGGGCTAGGCTTTTTTGCGTTTGTAGCTTGGTACACCAGGCGCTAAACACAAGAGAAACACAAGGCAACATGCCGCACCCGTACAGGGCGCACCATAAGGCCATAGCAGAAGTTCAACGCTATGGCCTTTCTTTTTGCCTGTAACGCACGGCATAGGGGCAGGTGCTATACCCATAGCTAACAGGTGGCAAAATGGAACAGAGCAAGCGAAATGTGGCAAGAAACGAAAATGAGGAAACACTAATGAAGAAATGTGGTGAAGAGTGGCAAATGAGAACTGGACTCATTAAGGAGAAAGAACATGTCTAAACTCGGATCACGAACAGATCAGGAATCAGTATGAACTCGTACAATGTGCAACACCAGAACCAACCCAAAACAGGAGCTAGTACAATGAGCAAGAATGTCTGTAGTACCTGCAAGCACTATGAGCGCGTAAACGACCACGAGCAAGAAGATCACGGCGACTGCACCTTATACCCAGTATGGGTGGACGTATGGGCGGCGCACTATTGCGGACAGTGGGCTGCTTCAACTGTACAGGAAGAACAAACGCCGCTAGACATCGACTGGAACCAAGTGCCAGAGGGTTATGACTGGGTGGCGCAGGACAGCAACGGTGATATTTATGCGTGGACCAGCAAGCCAGAACGAACTGAAGCAGAAGGTGCATATTGGCGCTGGCGAGCGGAAAAAGGTACGCACTTATATATTGGCTCTACGACATGGCGCGAAGCCAATATAAACAAATCGCTTGCTTTGCGCCCCGGAACAAACTAAACCCCAGAATTTTTAATCTGGGATTTTGAAAATGACACCCATGCCCTATGGGTGTGGGGGTATGGGTTACGACTGCAGAATTTTTAATCTGGTTTATTGAAAACGTACCCCCTACCCCGTATAATGGGGGTACGCCTTCAGGCAACCTTTAAAAATTCACCATGAAGCTCCAATGCAGCATTACAGTACGCCTCGTATGCTTCCTCTTTTGTTGCGAAGTACCCCAAGTAGATTCTTTTCCCGTTTAATTTTATAGCTGCACGCCATTTTCCGCTTGATTTATCCAAACTTACACCCTTATATCCACTGGTGTTATTTTCTTGCGCTCCGCGATTGCATCCATTTTCAGAACGTGTGCAAATTCGTAAGTTTTCTTTTTGATTGTCAATAGTATCATGATTGATATGATCAACCTCTTCACCTTTTTTAGCATCCGTGATGAGACGGTGCATTCGCAACATAGTCCGTGTGCCATCAGATTTTCTGATATTTGTTCTTGCGTAGAAGGATTTTGTATGTGGATTCCAGTGCGCATACCACTTATATTGGCTTACCAACTCAAAATCTTCATCATCAATCAGTGCAACTTGTCCTTGCGTTAAAGGTATTTCAATCATTTCAGACTCCCCATCTACAGGCATCTAAGAGGTGTGTGGCAATCGGTAGATGATTCCGACTTTCGGCTGCCGCCTAGCCACTTCAAAAGTGTACTTTAACTTTCGGTTGTTGTCAACTACCACTCCCAAAAATATCCCAGCGCTTCCGGGAGCATTTCAGATTGTGCTCGCCAGCCAGTACACGCTCGGCCTCAATGCGCTCAGGCCCATCGTACTTCCCATCGTTAAGTAGGACAATGAGGATTTCTACAGCAGCGTCAATGTCCCGACAACCCTGTTCGGTATTTGGCCCAACGACGCGCACTACACCACGATCCAGCTTCACGCCATGCCTGGCTTTGAGTACTCGACAGATACCCACGGAAATCGTCTCGCAAACATCTGGAATGGCCCCGATCTTCGATGGGCCCATGCGTTGTTCGGCGGGTTTGGCCCAAAATTTGCCGATGACTTTTTCCATGTGATTGCTCCGCAATATAAGCAGACACCCGACGGGACTCGAACCCGCGACATACATCATTCTACCGACTGAACTACGGGTGTCTGTATGCAACATAACGTGTTTGGCGACGGCTAACAACCCGATGAAAGCACCAGATCGCTTAATCTCGTTGATACGCCCCGCCGCAGCGCACAACCAGTCGGCTACAGGGGTAATACCCACATCGAGCACCGACAACTCGGTTGCGGGTGGTTCATCGCCTATTACCGCTCAACCTGCGACGAGTAGGTTGTTGTGACTTGCAAGGCAAGGAGCGTTATTCAAGTAAGATTTTACTCTTGTTTCTTGCTTCCGTCAACCTCTTTCGGAACCCTCCTCCACACACTACGCTTGTCCATAAACGCATCCCAATGATTCAGAACGGCCTCAGTTGCCTTGTGAATCGCCAGTGCTAGCAGCAGGTGCCCATCGCGTTCTTCATCGAACAGAGACACGTCAATGGAACCTAGCGGCAACAACTTGAACGGCGCTGGCTTATTGGCTAACTGAACGCCTGGCATCTTGTAACCGCGTACCTGGAAATACGGGATGTACATTTCTTTGGGATAGAACCGCAATCCGCCACGACTTCTAGGCGGTTCAGGAATCTTTCCATCACGTTCCCATTTTCGCAAAGTGTTTGTGTGAATCTGCAACACAGCCGCCATTTCACCAATCGTGAAGTAGTCTTTCTCGAAACGTAAGGAAGCATTACCTTTAGGCATCGCTGCTTTCCTCAACAACGCCAGCAAGCGCCTGTAGTTCCTTCGGCCATTCCTCAACGGGGACATTGTCTGCAATGAGTTTCTGCATAGAGACGATCATCTCCACTTTATCCACGTAGACATTGTTCTGAGTGATCGTAACATTTCCGGTTGTGGTTGCTGCATTTTCTTTCCAACCGCCAACTTTCTCCAGATAGAACCGAGTAGAAGCCATGTCGTCACCGGAAGTTGCCGCTTCGTAAAGTGTTTCAGCCACTTTGGAAATTCCACGACTTCTACCACGATAGTAGGCCGCTTCAACTTCTGGGAATCGTTTTCGTTGATTCGTAAAAGTAGATGGAGAAATTCCCATTAAACCAGCGATCTGCGAGAAAGAAAGTCCACGTCTTCCGCATTCTTCAATGTCGGATAAAGACATCACATTTGCTGTATTTACAATAGGTTTTGACATTCAGCCCCGCACAACTCTGTTTAGACAGATTCTATTTATCACAATAACGAGCGGAAAGCAAGGGTTGATAGGATCGCGCCGGTTCAGAGTCCGGTTTAATTCCACAGGGGGTGTTGAAGCGATAAGATCGCGCCGGTTGCAGTGAAAAACGCTTACAAATCAATTAGGTTGCTATAGTTGCAGAGCAAAAAAACACTGCAACCTGCCGTTTTCACCTACCGCAACCTATTAACTATTTGATTTAAGTAGATATTTCAAAAAGGTTGCTGTAGGTCGCAGTAAGTTGCTCAATTTACTTACCCCCTTATATATCTTTATACGCGATGTATATACATATTGTCATCACATACCATATATACATAAAAAGCATATTTACCACACACTATAGATTTTACTGCAACTACTGCAACCTTTACTACAACAACTAATAAAAACAATGGGTTAATAGGATGCAATAGGAAGTTGCAGTAAACAAAGAAGTTGCAGTTGGTACTGCAACTTTAAGCAAGAGTAGGTGGCATAACGAATAATAATACCGTTATAACTCTGTTATATTTTAGTAAACAGTTATTTACTTATTATCGGTTGCAGTAAAAAGGCGCAGTAACTACGCGCCCAATCCCCCCAAGCCCCCTGGCTGAAGCCGCCTATCTTTTTACCCTTTTGCGCGGAAAGGGTAGTTCAAGCCAAGTCAATCGCAGCTTTGTAGCACGCGTCAAGGGCTGCCTGCTGTGTGGAGAAATAACCCAAGTGTCTTGTTCTACCCAGTGTGACCAACTCCGCCCTAACCTTTTTAGTTCGAGTTGGGTCTAACGGTCCCAAAAAGCCCTTCCGCCATTTGAGCGGTGTTTCCAAAATTGTATTTTCTCTCAGACTTTGGGAACAAGAACCTTCCAAAAGAGTCACTTGGACTGCACAGGGATAATTGGTTTTTTCTTTGGTCATTTCTAATTCCTCTCAAAACAGCGTGTCGAACTCGTAATCCTTGCACACAGCCATCGCTTCTTCATGATCAATATCCTTCACATAGATAGTTCTGAGTTGTCCGTCTATCTTCACACCGCGTTTGCCTCGCAAATATACATATCCCAAATCGGACAGAGCTTTAGCCATCCAACGACCCTTCGGTGCATCTATTTCACTGGCGCACAATCTCACTAGCGTTTTCGTGTCCACGATATAATCATTAACAACAGGATTGTCTTTCTGAGCCGCTATGATGTTGTGAACATCAATCACGTATTGCGGAACCGAGTTGTCAATCATGGTCTGCTTGGCTTCACTCATCGGAGCGATTCCCTTAGCCACAAAGTCCTTACTAATCTGGTAGTCTAGGAAAAACCGATAAATAACATCTTTATGATTCTCCAGATCACCATATAACTGACTAAAGTATGTACTTATGGCCGCATCTTCCCCTTCTCCAAAAGAGAGACCCAATTCCGATACCCTGGCTAACAGTTCCTCCTTCAATTGCGTTTTATTCTTGATCCTAGAGAAAATAACAAAGTACCGACGGTCCCCTTCGTCCATCGGAAGTGCGTCCTCATAGTTCGTGAACGCTAAATAATTGGTAAAATTCTGGACAGCCTTTGGGTCTTTTCCCTTAGCAGTAGAAGGAACATTGGCGTTCGTGATGTACGGTTTCAGAGCTTCAACGACTTCATATTTGTTAGTTTTGTTCCGAATCTCTTCAATGCAGTTGATCAAAAATCCAGTTCCCCACGCACTAAATCCACTGGAAACGTCATTATCTGTAATGACGTTTGCGTACTTGTCAAAAATGCTTCTTAGAATTTCGTAGAAGTACGTCTTTCCGGTTCCGTAAAACCCTTGCATAAGGACCGCCCAAGTAATCTTTCTACCGGGATACTGAATATTATGAGCCAACCAGTCGAACAGCGTCCTCTCCTGATCCTCATCGCCAATAATAAAATGCGTGTGCCACATCAACCGATCAATCACAGCCCTACTCTCGTCAGTAGCCATGCGCACGTCGCTAGCGGGAGTCAAAGACGGAGGCGTATAGCTATTTACGATGGTTGTCTGATCTCGTAACCTCTGTACGCCGTCAGAATCCGTCACCATCTCACTACCGGCAAGCTCACTGTAAAAAGCAGGTTTAGTTGGATTGAATCCTACCGCATCAACTTGAACTACCCAATCTTTTGCAGAAACCAAACGAGTTGCTGAGGGATAATCTTTATCATCCCTAACTATTGGGTCACTAGCATAACGTGTATCAAACGCGCCTTTATCTACACGCTTCATCGTGTGGAGATTATAAAAAGCATTATCTTCGATTACAAAGCACCATTGTTTGCACCATGCAGGAGCGCCTATCCTTGCACAAGCGTACCCATTTTCATCGGCGTCAACAATCTCCCCCGGCACAAAATCGGCACCGCTTTTGAATCCCAACTGTTTTTTCACAGTGTCCGTGGACTGAGCCTTGGAGTATCCTTCCTCTATCCCATACGGGCTTTTGTGTAGCGCCTTGGCTAACCGCCCAATGTCCGTCTCCAAAACATCTCGTCTACGGGGACTGAGTAGAGTCATCAACCGCAGAGCTTCTCGATATTCTTCATTGGAATCGATACTCTTAACGCGATCAACCAGGCGGTCTACCGCAGTTGACAAGCTCATTGCGTGAGTTTTCTTATCCCCTTCCGCAGTTCCGTCAGCACGATTAGTGCTGCCCATATCGATCAATTCAACCGCTTCGTCAGCAGTATCTTCTCCCCTGTTATCCAATTCCCTAAGCACCGATGACACCGATGATTCTTTTACCCTCATTACTATCGTGGCAAGCGTAGTCGCACGGGATGAATTAGGATTAAAGGATTTCCATTTCCCACTCATCCCGCTGGCGTTGTGTTTGCTTCCACGAGAAGACCAGTCTACCCATTTGTCGAAGCCCTCATCGGAGCCACTGTACCGCCAGTTCAGTGCGGCACCGACCTCCAACCACTGGTCATAGTGCAAGTGCTCAGGATTGTATCGATCCAGCAGATCGTCCACTTGCTCCTCGGAAAATGAGTACCGCTTGGCCTCCTCTTCAAGATCGTCCGTCTCATCATCACCCTCAGTACCACCAGCACTATTCCCAGCACCCCTTTCCTCAACACCCTCAATAACCTCTGGTACGGGCCAAAAAGCTCCGTCAATCACAGCGGCCTTACGCCGGTACGATTTTCCTTCTTCGTCGGTGGCGTGGACGAACATCCCTTCACTCGGTCGCCAGGAGCACGGGTCACAATAATCAAACAACCCCAGTTCACGAGCAACCTGTGGCGCAAAAACCTTGTACTCGTCCGCAGTAACCTCACGACTGAGGGGAATGAATATCCGCACACGACCCTTGCCGCGATGACTGAAGGTGGTGTAGAGCAGATAGCACCCGTCCGCGCCCATCACAACACGCTCTTCAATATCGTCGAAGGTCAGGTTACAGTCGTCGATGTCCAGAGTCACCATGCTCCGGGTCAGTAGCGCCCCTTTGCGAAGTAGACGACCATCGGCATTCGGTTCACCGGAGAATGTGCCGGAAAAAACCAACTCGGTGCGGTCTTTTTGACCGACAGGAACAACCTGCGGTTTGGACAACCGGGTAACTATCTCCGGCCAAGTACCCTTGACTGGAGTAACATAACGCTGCTTTGCGCCGGGCGATGTGGCGTAGGAAATAAGAGACAATGGTTCTTCGGGCATGGGGCATCCTTGCAGGAGGGGTAAGTGTGAACCAGTTTTCCTACAAGGTCTATGGTTTGGTGAGCAACTGGTGCTTGGTCAGTTGCACATCATACCGTCGCTCTCCACCAGGCAAGCGATATGGAGTTATTACCCCTTGTTTTTCCCACTTACGGAGACCTTGAATGGATACCCCAAGTAAATCAGCCATAGTGCGAATGCTGACTAGCCGGGCCTGCTGCGTCGGTTCTTGGTCTTCCATACTCATGCCCCTTGCACTTTCTTTGCTAATGCCTCAATCTGGTTCCATTCTTCCATAGCGAATTCTGTACCGTTCATAATCTCCAGAGTCAACGAATCCAAGGCTTGCTTCAACAACCGCAACGCACCGGCACGGTCCGCCTTAGACCCACTCAAAAGAGTTTTCTCATACTGATGCAATAATCGCAAAGGTTCGCTCGCAGCATCTTCACTGATAAATCCTGCTGGAATATCTGAAATAGTAACCGCCTCAACCAACGCATCGACGCCAGAGATCGTATCAATGAGCTTGTCACAGTCAGACCGGCTCAAATGCTCCAACTTGTCGTATTTCAATGCTTCTTCAATGGTGTACATGAGTAATCCTCCGCAGTAAGAAATGAGCATAACACACGCTACTACAGGTGTCAAATGCTCCGCGTCAAAGCCTCTTGCAGCCCCCTCCTGAATGTGCTAACATATCTCCTACGTTAAACCATCAAAAGCAAAAGGAACACTACAATGATTGAAGAAATTCTCAAAGACTTGACCGCCGCAATCCTCACCCTGAACACCACGCTCCAGCAGCAAGCGCGCCCAAGTGAACCGGAGCCTGAGAAGCACAAGGCCCCAGTCGCCAAAACCAAGACCACAGCACCAACTGAACCCGCTGCCGAATCAACCCCAGAAGCGGCCTCCAAACCGGATGCAGCGCCAACCACTACCCGAACTGTCGAAGATCGGCACAAGGCCCTCCAGCAGCTTTGTCTGAAACTCGTCCGTGCCGATCCGTCCCGCAAGGCTCGTATCAAGAGCATCATGGGCGAATACGGAGCAACGCTCGTGGCCGACATTCCCGAAAAACACCTATCCGAAGCGGAACGGCGTATTGCGGATATTGGAGAGGGAGATTGACTCTCCACGCCAAGTTATCGGCATCATCCTCAGCCCGATGGCTCAACTGTCCAGGCTCGGTGCAAGCGACGGAAAATCTACCAAATCCGTCGTCCAAGTTCGCTCTCGAAGGAAGCGCCGCACACGAGTTAGGGGAGATTTGCCTGAAGTCTGGTGACAATACGGGCCTATATCTCGGTAAAACGCTTCCTGAAACGCGATGGGTCGTTGACGAGGAGATGGTGGAATATGTGCAAGACTACATAGACCTCGTTCGCCAAACAGATAGTCGGGGAGATATGGAAGTGGAAGTTCGACTGGACTTCTCGCACATTGTCCCAGACGGCTTTGGAACGTCGGACGTAGTGATCTGTAATCCAGTCACTAAAACGCTCACGGTCATTGACCTAAAGTATGGCAAAGGGATTCAAGTAGACGCAGAAGAAAACACGCAAGCCCTATTGTACGCCCTCGGTGCGCTGAACGACTACGAACTACTCTACGACATTGAAAAAATCCGATGTGTCATCATCCAACCACGACTGGATCATGTGAGCGAGTGGGAAATCAGTAAAGAGGAATTGGTCAAGCGCGGCGAGGAAATCCGCCAAAAGGCGCTCCGGTGCTTTGAGCCAGACGCTCCGCGCATAGCGTCAGAGAAAGCCTGCCAGTGGTGTTTGGCAAAGGCATCTTGCCCTGAGCTATTGGCTTATACAAACAAAGCAATCCTGCGTGAGTTTGACGCCTTTGAGCCGTTGCAAGAGCTACTCACACCACCTGACACCCTGACTGACGAACAAATGGGAAATGCACTGGCGAGCAAGAAACTCATCCTATCCTGGTTTGACAGTATCGAGCGCCTGGCTACCGAGCGGTTGCTGAAAGGGGGAGTTTTTAAGGGTTATAAGATTGTAGCAGGCAGAGCATCCCGCTCATGGGCCGATGAGGAAGAAGTCAAGCAGACCCTAGAGCCACTCCTCGGAGACAAGCTATTCACGGAACCGGAACTGATCAGCGTTGCACAGGCGGAAAAAGCCCTTGGGAAAAAGAACAAGGACGCGCTAGAAGGACTGGTGAACAAGACAACCGGGAAGGCCACTTTAGTACCTGAGTCCGATCCACGACAACCGCTAGGGGCAATAACTGCAAGCGCGTTTGACTCGTTCGATGAATCGGAGTAAAATAGTCCTCGTAGTTTAACGTTCAAACTGAAAATGGAGATATGAAAATGAGTGAAAAAAGTAACAACGTAGTAATCAAGCTCCCCCGTGTGCGGTTATCTTTCCCTTCCCTGTTCCAGCCTACGCAATTCGATGAAAAAGCCAAAGCCAAGTACTGTGCGACGTTTATTCTCGATAAGGTTGAGCACGCGGCGACGATCAAGGAGATGCAAAAAGCGATTGCCACTCTTCTTGCTGATAACAAGGTGACAAAGCTGGGTCCTGACAAGATTGCGCTCAAGGACGGGGACGAGTCCGAACGGGAAGAAGATCATGGAAAGTATCTCATCAAGGCTAGTTCAGACAAAAGGCCGCTTGTGATTGATCGTGATAAGACGCCTATCACCCAGGCCGACGAAAAGATTTACGCCGGGTGCTACGTCAACGGAATTATTTCGATCTGGTTTCAGAACGATCCGAAGCATCCTGAATGGGGTAAGCGTATTAATGCCGCCTTATCTGGGGTCCAGTTTGCCGCTGATGGTGAACCGTTTGCTGCGGGTGGCGCCTCTGTAGACGACTTCGACTTTGATTCCGAGGACGAAGATAGCTTCTAAAGAATTTTTGCAGTACCTCCCTCGTGTTGCCCCACTTAACGCTGGGGCTTTTTTGTGATATAATGCCCTCTCAAGAAAGAGGAAAATTAAAATGATCATATTGGACTGCGAATGTTATAGCAAGTATTTCTTATTAGCCATGTTAGACACCGAAACGGGGAAAGTATCGCACGCAGAATTGCACGAAGGTAAGCCGACTATTGATAGCAAAGCCCTACTCCGAAGGCTCACCAGCACTACGCTTATCGGATTCAATATCGAGGGGTATGATCTTCCTGTTATTACTATGGCACTTCATGGAAAAAGCACTCAGCAAATCAAAGCCCTGTCCGACGAACTGATCCTTTCTGGGAAACCAAACTGGCAGGTGCTCAAAGAACGCAAAATTACGATCCCTAATGGCATTGACTACATTGATATTATGAATGTAGCTCCCTCTCGCTCCTCGCTAAAAGCATACGGATCACGTATTGGGGCAAGTAAATTACAGGATTTACCATTTGATCCGGCACATGAGGTTCTTCCAGAGGAACGGGAAACAATCCGACTCTACTGTGAAAATGACCTACGATTGACCAAGGCTTTGTACGACGCGCTTACTCCTGAAGTAGAGCTTCGCAAGTCTATGTCAAAACAATACGGCGTTGACGTGCGCTCCAAGTCCGACGCACAAATTGCCGAGGTAATCATTCGGTCTGAACTGGAAAAGATTACGGGAAAAACGTACTACAAGCCTGACCCTAGCAAATTACCTACGTCTTTCTATTATCGTTCTCCGAAAATCGTGTCTTTTACGAGCGAGCAACTTTCTGACATTTATTACCATATTCTGCGCGAGCCTTTTGAGATCAATAGCCTTGGTCGCATTGACTTACCCAAGTGGCTGAAGAATACGGTAATAAAGATTGGAGATACGGAATACTCTATGGGTATTGGCGGATTACACAGTAAAGAGAAAAACCAATGTTTAAGAGCAGAAGGAGATTATCTTATCTCTGATTTTGATGTAGCTTCCTTTTACCCGTCAATTATTTTACAGCAGAAATTGTTCCCTAAGTCATTGGGTGCTCCGTTTCTTACGGTATATAAATCCCTAGTCAAGCAAAGGTTAATTGCTAAGAAAAACAATAACATAACTGAGGCAAATACAAAAAAGATAGCCCTAAATGGTACATTTGGCAAGCTAGGTTCTATTTACAGCTTTTTGTATGCGCCAGACTTACTTATCCAAGTAACCATCACGGGTCAATTATCTTTACTTATGCTGATTGAACGATTGGATAACGCTGGTATATCCGTAAAATCTGCTAATACCGATGGTATCGTGTGCTATTATCGTACTGACCAACGGCGTTTAGTCGAGGAGATTATCTGGAATTGGGAATTGGATACTACCTACGAATTGGAAGAATCAGAGTACAAGATTCTGGCGTCCAGAGATGTTAACAATTACGTTGCAATAACGAGAGCCAATAAAGTAAAGACCAAGGGTGTATTTGCGCCTTCTTTCTATGCGTCCGATAAGCCTACGCAGTTCATGCTTTCCAAGAACCCTTCTAGATATGTTACCGCGCTTGCTGTAATTGCTTATCTGCAACACGGTACACCTATTGAGGATACCATCCTGTTGTGCAAGGATATACGTCACTTTGTATCAGTAACGAAAGTAACTGGGGGTGCAGTATGGCGAGGAAAGGAAATCGGTAAGACAATACGATTTTACAACTCTACGGAAGTACCAAAAGACGAAGCGATCCTTTACGCACTGAATGGAAATCGCGTTGGCACAACAGCCGGATGCAAGCCATTGATGGATCTGCCTGACGAGTTTCCATCAGACATTGATTATAGCTATTATATTGACGAAGCAGATAAGTTACTAAAATCTACGGGGGCACTGGTCTAATGCGCGAATCAACTGTAGAGAAGCGCCTCAAGAGGGGTATAGAGGCGCTAGAAGGCTTATGTGAGAAATTCACTAGCCCTGGTCGTAGAAGTGTCCCAGATCGCCTTGTGAGCCTTCCTGGAGGCCGCATCGTATTCGTTGAACTAAAGGCTCCGAAGAAGGGCCCAACGCCATTGCAGGCGAAAGACCATGCTCGCCGTAGAGCGCTGGGTTTTGATGTGCGAGTAATTGATACAGTAGAAAAAGTGGATGAATTCCTAAAGGAAATTAAAAAATGGCTTTGAATTACTCGGACCTGCACGACTACCAGTTGAAGCTCTGCGAGATCATCAAAGAGGAAAAGACGCATTTATTGGCAGTGTCTATGGGTCTTGGTAAAACGGCCTCAACACTCACGGCTATTGCCGATTTACTGGATTCGTTTGCTATCAATAAGGTGATCGTGTTTGCTCCATTACGTGTTGCGAACAGTGTATGGAAGCAGGAGATCAGTAAATGGGAACATCTAAAGCATCTTCGCGTGTCCGTATGCACCGGGAGCGAGCGGCAAAGGCTTGCTGCGTTACAAGCACCTGCGGACATCTACGTCATCAACAGAGAGAACTCCGCGTGGATTGCTGAATTATTCAGAAAAAAATGGCCTTTTGATATGACGGTTATTGATGAATCGTCCTCGTATAAATCGTCCAAGTCGCAACGGTTCAAAGCTCTCAAACGAGTTATCTTTGGCTCTGACTATCGTATTCTGCTTTCCGGTACGCCTGCGCCCAACGGGGTTATGGATTTGTGGTCGCAAATGTACTTGGTGGATAGTGGCGAGCGTCTTGGTAAGACTATGCTGGGATACAAGCAACGATACTTTGCCGCTGAGGATTACATGGGGTTCAACTATCAGCCGAAGAAAGGCGCGGTAGATACGATTCACAGCCTTGTATCAGACAAAATGGTGTCCATGTCTGCGTCCGATTATTTGGACTTGCCAGAGTGCGTAAATATTGAAGTGCCTGTGTATTTGCCTGCCGACGCGATGAAAAAGTACAAAGAATTCGAGAAAACCTCTTTGGCAAACTTCCCTGTGGATATTGAGATCGAAGCGATCAATGCTGCTGTATTAGCCGGTAAACTTCTGCAATTTGCAAGCGGCTCTGTCTATTACGATGCCGTTCATAATTACCACGTTATCCATGACGCTAAGTTAGACGCATTAGAAGAAATCATTGAGGACAACGCTGGAGAGAACATTATCGTAGCGTATTACTTCAAATCCGATTTAGAACGCCTACAAAAGAGGTTCCCAAAAGGGGTTGTGTTAGATAAGAAACAAGAGACAATAGACAAATGGAATCGTGGAGAAATATCTTTACTTTTAGTACACCCGAAGTCTAGCGGTCATGGACTAAACATACAGTCTGGAGGAGCCGTATTGGTGTGGTATAGCCTAATTTGGAGCCTCGAGGAATACCAACAGACAAACGCACGGCTTGACAGACAAGGCCAAGAAAAACCTGTTAGAATCTTTACACTTGTAGCTCAGGGCACCATTGACGAGCGAGTGGTCAAGGTACTGGAAGATAAGAATGCTACCCAAGCAAGTCTACTCCATGCACTGAGGGCGTGATTTAACTCTTGACTCTCACTTCTTCTATGGTATAATACCCATATATTGTGTAAAAGGAGATTATCATGAAAGGTCATACCAGTTTCTTAATTTCTACAGAAGCCAAAGCACTCTTGAAAAAGTTATCCCATCGAAAGGAGACTTCTATGAGTGCCATACTTGAAATAATTATTAGAGACTATGCCAAGAAAGAGGGTGTGAGTGTACAGGTAAAGACGGATGCCTAAGAAACTCAGCCAAGAGGAGTTCATTACGCGGGCTGAAGCAACGTGGGGAGATCACTACCTTCTTGATAAAGTACAATACAAATCCATGCACGAGAAAATAACTGTTGGATGCAGGAAACATGGATATTTCTCTATTTCGCCAAATATGTTTTTTCGCGGAGGAGGCTGTAAAAAATGCGCTTTTGAAACCGTTGGTAATAAGTTAAGATCGACTAAAACTGATTTTTTAGAAAAAGCACGAAAAGTGCATAAAGACCGCTACATTTTAGATAAAGTGCAATATACGGGCGCAAGAGAAAAAGTTGAAATTGTATGTCGCGAACACGGACCGTGGCTAGTACAAGCAACTAGCTTCTTAAGCGGATGTGGTTGCCCAAAATGCGCTGGAACAGCAACTACGACGCAACAGGAGTTCTTAGAAAGAGTACGAGAAGTGCATGGAGAAGATAAGTACGATTTTAGCGAAGCTGAATATGTAAATCTTACTACGAATGTTAAAGTAGTATGCCGAGTCCACGGAGTATTTTGGATTACTCCGGGCATCCTTTTGCGTGGTTCTGGGTGCCGTGCATGTGGAATTGAACGTATTAGTAGTAAACAGACAATGACGCAACAGGAGTTCTTGGAAAGAGCAATTGAAAAATGGGGCGGTTCTTTAGATTTTTCAAAAGTATTATATGAAAAGTCAAACAAAAAGATTGAAATAATATGCCCTTCTCATGGTATTTTTTGGAGTCGCCCTAACAATATTTTACAAGGTTATGGTTGCCCAAAATGTGGCTTTGAAACTACCGCTAATAAAAAAAGGAGGACGCAAGAAGATTTTATACAAAAAGCGTATGATGTTCACGGGGAGCAATATGATCTAAGCTCAGCAGTTTACGGGAAAACTGGTATGGATAAAGTGCAAATAATTTGCAAGCAACACGGTCCTTTTGAAATTAAGCCTAGTAGTTTTTTAAAAGGTCACGGCTGCCCACAATGTGCTATTGAAAGCACAAGTGGTAAATTAAGATTGGCCCAAGAGGAATTTATACAAAAAGCTAGGCGTGTTCACGGTAATAAATTTGATCTAAGTCGTAGTAAATATGGGAAGAATAGCTCTGAAAAGGTGGAAGTTATATGCCATAAACACGGAAGTTTCTTTACCTCTCCAAGTAACTTTTTGATGGGGTGCGGTTGCCCTCGTTGCTCCACTGGACGCAGAATATCCAAAGGAGAAGATAGGATAGCTGAGTTTATAAAGTCTTTGTATTTTGAAGTTCAACAATCAAACCGAACTATACTGCGTCCATTAGAACTTGATATATACATCCCAGAGAAAAAACTAGCTATTGAATATAACGGTGTTAGATACCACAACGACCAAATGAAAGATCGCAATTACCACTATAATAAATACCGCCAATGTAGGGACCAAGGCATCCGTCTTATTCAGATCATGGACATTATCTGGAATACACGACAAGAGCAAGTGAAATCTCTGCTAAGGCACGCTCTTGGAGTAACGGATGGCCCGAAGCTAGATGCCAGAAAATGTCAAGTGCAAGAGGTGAAGATTGCTCAACTCAAAGCGTTCTTTGAACAGAACCATATTCAAGGTCACGTTCATACGGCTAAGGTAGCCCTGGCGCTTGTGTATGAGGGCGAGATTGTTGCTGGTATGAGTCTTGGCAAAGGTACTAATCAGCGCGGAAAAGCACGCGAAGGTAAGGAAGCAGTATGGACTCTATCTCGATACGCTACTTCCTGTCTAGTCCGTGGAGGATTCCAGAAGCTCTTGAAACATGGACGGCAAATTATTGGCATGGATCAGTCTATTGTAACTTATTCCATGAATGATTACTTTTCCGGTAATATGTACGCCCAAGCAGGATTCAGAATGGATGGCGAAGTTGCGCCGGACTACCAAGTGTATCACTACCGTTGTGGTCTAAAGCCGAAGTCACACTGGCAGCGGCGTAATATCCCTGCGCGACTAGAAGAAATTGGATGGGAGGACACGTTTGATCCTAATACTGATGAAAGGACCGAGTGGGAGGTTGAAAATGAAGTAGGTGCACTACGCATTTGGGACAGCGGCAAAACTAGATGGCTCTTGGAGAAACAAAAATGCGCTACTTAGGTGGAAAATTCAAAATACGAAAAGCCCTCGGCACTTTCATCAATGAGCGACTGGAAGGCCGAGATTATTACGAATCCTTTAGCGGCGTGCAGGGTTTGAAGTTTAGAATTGCGCTAGTAACTCATCTGTGAAAGACTGCCCAAGCACCATTTCTCCACGATCTCCTGTCACTGGATTTTCCCAATGAATTCCGCCGTCAAACAAAATTTCCACTTTCAAGTTTCCTATAGTACCAAAAACTAAATCGTCATCTTCGTACCCAGGCTTGAACGGCGGCAATCCTGCTCTGCTAAAAGAATCTTCCAACATTTGTACTACTTGCTCGGAGGTCATTTGGGCCGCTCCTGTAGGGTGGATTGCCAGCCGTCCAGAGACTCAGTTCCATATCGCCCTCCGTCTGGATACCAAAAGCTATCATTATGGCTTGGACGATTTTCAAACCAAGTAATACACCCGTCATCGTCTATTGCATACCAATTCGCCCACTCCGGCGCATTCTCCCAGATAGCGCGGTCGGCTTGGCGGCGCTGGAGAAGTTCTTGGGCCATATCAGCAAGCAAAGAATCAGGCCAGACATCTCTATCTTTCTCGGCGTAATGCTGTAACTCGGCGTCGCTAATCATGATATCCACTCCCAGTTCACTTCCCGATCCTCACCGCCAGTCAGCCAGACGCGCATTTTGCGGTCGGGCAATCGAGTTGCTACCTGCACTTCAATAACTCCTTGGCCATCGTTATCCAGATGCTCGTCTGCATATTGGTCGGCTATTTCCCAAGGTTCTTCACTGGCGCAACATCCTTCCCGGCCAACCTCCCAAAACATGCAGTTACCATCCGCCATCAACCGCTCCAGCAAAGCTACCGCACACTCGTGATGTTCTCGCCAACAACCTTCCCAGTGGGTGCGTTGCGTGGATTTTTGTCGTTGCTCGGCCTGGCGGCGCTGGAGAAGTTCTTGGGCCACTTTACCGTAAAGTGAAGATTCAGAAGAATGGTCTACGGCAAATTGTAAATCTTCATCGCTAATCATCACACACCTCCGGTTTAGGAATGGGGCCGATGAATTGACCAACAAGTAACTTCCCTGCCCCTGGAAGATATACATTTTGTACGGACCAATCCGTATTTTCTTCGCGCCGCCACCAATAACACCCCGGCTCTACGACCTCCTCCGCCCTCAACACCTTGGGCGGCGCTTTCAGGGCGGCGAGTTCGGCCATGAGCACGTCGACCGTTGCATTGGCCCTGTCCACCTCCACGTCGTTTTCGTTCAAGGCTTTGGCGTGCCGATTGTTTAGCGACTTGAATTTTTCCACTTCTGCCTTGAGCGCGTTGATCTCGGCCTCCATCTTCAGCGCGTCCTCGTGCTGCACCCACCGACTGCCGTCCGGCTCGGTGCTCACGAACATATCCCCGGCCAGTTCTTGTTTTGGGCACAAGTCAGCGCGGATGTACTCTGTGCAGTCAAACCGAATATATGGGTTAGCAATTTCTCCGTCTGATGTAATGTGAATCCTTACAGGTGCGCTCATGACCACTCCCTTTTGTACTCCTCAGACTCGTGGTAACAATCGGGGCAAATCGGCCCCGTTTCGTCTTCAAGATAGATTGAGTCGTCTTCACAACGCCCCGTGGGTTCCTCGCACAGAACACATATCTGGCGCGTCCCTGGGTAGCATACGCTGTTGATGATCTCGTGCTCCACTTGTGTCCGGGCTATCATAATACCTCCTCGACACTCCAGCCTTCGCCTTCCGTGTAGCTGATTTTGGCCCGACTTGCGACGTTCACATAACTAAGCGGATTCCCTGGTGACACTATCCTTGGGCCATCAGAAAACGGCACCAACTCCACGATCTGCTCGTATGTACGCTTGGGCCCCGGGATGTTTTCCAGTTCGCTTTCTTCAAAGCTGCTTGCGACTGGGTTTCCATCAACCATTTCCTCAGCAACAATCATGCCGTTACTGAGCTTGCCGATATAAAGCACCTCTTCCCCGTCATGCTTGTTTCTCATCCGCTTGGTTACGTCCAGCTTGGGCGGTTCTGTGGCTGCGGGCTGAATGAGTTTGGCAAGTGCCATTTCTTCCGCACTAAGTATGTTTTCAGCATCACCGATTTCAGCAATGACGTAATCATCCACCACTTTCGTTATCAAATACTCCAGTGTGAAGCGATATCCTACTTTCCATTCCATGATAATCTCCTTAACTCTCAAAAATGATGGCGGTCCTCTGTTTCTGTTACTAATCGTAAAAACTCTGC
>JAEHJW020001364.1_pt1 | contig 26777 bp, 31 predicted proteins | sample 9271431 | NCBI WGS metagenome assembly JAEHJW02 | reverse complement strand
TTACATAAGAGGCCCATCATGGGCGGCATGGTGGTATAGCGGGGCAGGTGACGGGGAAGCCAACAGCCCATTTTCAGCCCTGCGGGCGGCAACAGGTGCAACCCGCATTTCCAGTTCGGTCAGCACCGACAGGGCGTATTCCCGCAAATCGGTGGCGGTGGACGCATAAAAGCCCAGGAACAGCAGGTATTTGGCGAGAAATACGGCAGGGACCGGCAGACTTTCCGCCAGCCAGTCGGTCACCAGATCGTCGCTGTCCAGCACGAACAGGGCATACAGCCAGGGCGTGAAGGACGGGCCCGCCAGCAGGTCGCGTGTTTCCGCAAACAGGCTCAACTTCCGGGATACAAACCGCGCACCGCAGACCTTTTCCACGGTGCACATGACGCCGTCATATTCCGAGTTCACGGCCTTGTCCTTTGGCCTTGGCTGACGGAATAGTCGCCACTGGCATATCAGGCGCTCCACGCTCTTTTGATGGCGTCAGTTGCCCCATGCTTTTTTCCAGTCCGCGCTTCTTCTCGTTCGCCAGCGCCAGGGCGTAGGCCTTCTCGCCACGGTCGGACCCCATTTCCAGAGGGATGCCCTGCTCAATGGCGGCCTTGATCGCGGCATTTTCAAAGGCTTTGTTGCCCGTCACCCGCACCGGCTCGCCGAACCGCTCGCGGGACTTCAGCAGCGCGGCGGACACCAGATCGTGGCGTTCCCGCTGCTGGGGCGGGGTCACCGCCAGCATGCCCATGCGGGTCACCACGATCCGATTGCCGTGGTCCTTGGCACGGGGCACACCCCAGCGGTGGGCCAGCACTTCCGCGGGGCGCTTTTCGGGAAAAGACATGTCTGGTGCCGGTCGCGGGGCAGCCTGGCCGTCCTGTTCCTTCTGCGCGGGCTTCGGGAAGGGATCCGGAAGAGCCTTCGTCTGTTCCGCGATTTTTGCAATATCGGCGGCGGGATCGTCCGTTTCGACCTGCTTGACCTTTTCCGGCGTTGGCAGCCAACCTTTTTCCCCATACTCTTTTTCCCGTGCGGCGATTTCCGCATGCTTTTTGGCAGACTCGGCCCGTTCGCGCTCCCGCATGCGCGGGTCGTCAGAATAATCTATAGCGCGGTCGAACTCATAGAGGTCTTCTTTGTCCTTCCCAAGTCGTTCCAGCGCCTTCTGCTTCTCAACATCGGCATTTTCCGGTGTCACCCCTTGCAGGGGGGCAACCCCTTTCTGAAGCTGAATACTTGGCTCAAGCTGCCCCTCGGCGATTTCCTCTCCCGCCATCGCGTTCTGCTTCGTGATGATCTTCAGGTTTTGCTCGGGGTCGGGGGACACCAGGTCATACCCTTTCTGCGCAGCATACTCGGCGGCCTTGTTCAGCACCTTCTCGTCGTCGGTCTCGATGACCAGTGGCGCCGGTTCCGACCCGTTGAACTTGCGGTGTGCCACCAGCGTGTCCATCGTCGAGAACAGGTGTGTCGGCTTGAGATTCTTTCCGCTCGAAACCGTGTTGTCCCCCATGCTCAACGTCCACAAATCTTTCTCTGCCATGATAAAATCCTCAACTCAGTGAAACTGCTTGTGGTGGTATAGCGGGGCTTTCCGGGTATACCCTTAGCTCGTGAACGCCTCGCGCATAAAGGTGGCGGCGTCGTCCAGATCGACGTGGGCAAGACCCTGATACGCCGGACAGCGCAGCAGGTCGGAACAGCGGACGGCCGCTCGCCAGGGGTGCCGTGAGGCTCGATAGAACACCACGGGTATTTCGTGCCCCGGATGCACGGCGGCGATGGCTTGCTGCATCCAGGCGGTCTGAAAGCCGGACTCGACCCGCTTGCACTCGATGGTAAATCTGGGGATGGATAGCGAGTCGCACCCGGCGTCGCGGGTCTGCGAGAGGTTGCGGGCGACCAGGTAGCCCAGGCGGTCAGACAGCAGCGAAAACAATTCCCGCTCACCCCGCGCACCTTTGTTTCTAGACATTTTGCCGCTCATCCGCACAGCCCCCACTCGGAAGAACAGGATGACTCTTCCGCTTCAAAGGCATTCCAGTCCCCCGGATTGAACCGCGTGGGCTTCTCTGACCAGTGCTGAATCGCGTCAATCTCGTGCCGCTTCCAGAACGTCAGCGGGTGAACTTCGTGCAAGCGGGCACCCGCCAGTTCCTTGCCGTGAAAAAAGGCGGCGCGTCCCGTTTTACTGCACAGAGATACGCGCCTTTCCCACTCTTTCAACCGACTTACAATTTCTGGAGTCAACATCACGCGCAGATCCGGCTTGGTCGAATAAATGCAGGGTGCGCATGACACGCGGCCCAGGCTTTTATACAGCGAGCTTGCGGGGATACCTAGGGCGTCGAGAAAGCTGAACACGTCAGCCTCGGTCCAATCTACGAGAGGCCGGAAGTGGTAAAAACCAGGACCCACCCGCTCAAAACGTTTTGCATTTTTGCGCTTGTCGGACTCGTCCCGGCGAATGCCCTGCCAGACGACAACGCGCTGGCCTGCCTGCACCAGGTCATCGACATACCCCACAAAGACATTCTTTTTCAGGTATTCCGTGCAAAACCGGGATCGGTTGGACGGAAACATGCCCTTGAGCAGGCAAAGGTCCAGAAAGGGGTTGCCGGACGGGTGCAGGTGGGCTAACGCTTCCCGCTTGCGACGATTGGACCAGCGCAGCTTTACACCCCGCTTGTCCCTTCCGATGCGCTGATCCTGTGCAATAAACTTGCGCTTGGCAGCTATCTGTTGCGTAAAATCCGGGGTCAGCCTGGTGATGGGGATGTCCAAATGCGCTTCCAGGTAATCGAGGTATGCGTAGGTCTGCTGCTGCTCGTTGCCCGTGTCCACGAAAACAGGCTGAACCTGAGCTTTCGGAAGACGGGCAAGGGCCACCAGCAGGGTCGCCGTGGAATCCTTGCCACCGGACAGGCCGATAATGTGATGTGCATGTGTCGTCATGCGCGGGTATAGCGGGAACAAAGCCAGGTACGAACTGCGACAGCTTCAGTATCTTGTGAGCGTCAACATCATAACAACAGAGCGACTACCTCTACCGCGTAGCGGTCCCCGGCCAGCCGCAGTTGATTACCATGCCGACCAATCTGAATATGGGGGCATTTGTGGGGACGGCGGTATATGGGCTACACTCCTTCGTATGGCAACGCTGACTTTCGACACCTTAAAATTCGCCAACAAGCTCAAGGCGGCAGGGCTTCCACCAGATCAGGCGGAAGCCCAGGCTTGTGTACTGCACCCCGCCGTCAGGGAGTACCTAGGGTGATGACAAGCGTTTCGCCCCCCCGCCGCCTTGCGGCACAGGATGGGCAAATCGCGATCTGTAGCGGGTCCAAGCGGGAGTAACGCGGGGATGCCAAAACCACAGTACGCCCACAACATCCGCACGGCTTCTTGTCAACAAACCCGCCCATAAACAAACGCTTAACCCGTTCATCTGCGGCATCCCAGACACGACCAGCGTCCACTACTGGCATAGGCACCGCCATGGCGCCGGGGCCGCCTGATTGGAAAACCCCCGCCGCCGCGCCACCCGCTACGTGCTCCAGAAAAAAAACATCTTCCCCAGGGAGGTTCAGGTATGCCTGGTCGATCTGCGCCTTAACCCCGGCTGCGAACTTTTCCACCGCAGCCGCTGCGGTGGGGAAGAGCGCCCGCACCGGCTCTGTCAGTTGACCCACCTTGGCAAAAAAATCCTCCTGGTTTCCATCTTTCCAATGGCGGAGCCCACTGAACTTTTTCTTCTCGATCACCATAGCCGCAAACCGATCCGCTTCATCCTGTGGCAGGGTGATCTCCCAACTTGCCATAAAGGCACAGGGTTGTTGGTGGCCCCCCCGCGGCCCTCTTTGCTGTAAGTACCCTCTGAATTTGCCGACCACCGCCCTGTCGCCGTAACGTGTCCGGGCTGGTGACAGATAATAGGCGCGCGTGTGTCCGTTTTTGAGGGTTGGCGCGCCCGCCTCAAGCATCTTTTTATGGATGACATCGAACCATCCTGCAAAAGCGCCGCCTGTGTCGATACGCACATGGTGTTGCATTAAACCTGCAATTTTATCCCAGGCTGCCTCCAGCATGGCCTGTTTTTCCCATCCGGTGATCATGTCCTGCGTTCCAGTATCCATGTCTTCCTCCACGATAAAAAGATATAACTGCGTTAGCAACCACTTGTGGGGCTACTCTGTTTAGCTGCACAAGGAGGGAAGCGGGATTGCCCCTGGCTGTGCTACGCCATACGGAATAGGGTAGCACAGCGAACTTTTGGTGAGGCCAGCCCATAACGCCGATGGGCTAATCCCGATAACGCTGAAGGTCGCCCCGATAACGCTTCCCAAAAAGCAAGGCCAAATCGGTACAAAAAAGCTATACCCTGACCGTAGTTCCTTTATCTGGCGTTCCCTTTTTACTTATCATAAAAAAGATATAACTTTAGTGTGTAGGGGTTAATCCTGTACCGCTTCCCGAGGGGACTTGTGCTTTGGGCGGCGCTTGTAGGCTTTGGGGTTGGCTTGTACGCGGGTTGGCAGGACACCGAAGCGCGGCTTGAGGCGCTTCAGCTTACCCGATACGCGACGCTGGTCAGCGGGAATCTTCATGTTTGTTGTTGGGCCTCGATGAGTGCCGCCAGTTCGTCCCTGCCGATCCACAGGATCAGATATTCCTTGCCAGGAACGGCGCACCGCAGCTTCACCGTGCCGTCTGGCCACTCTTCGACTGGATCTGCGTACATGCGGGCAGTGTGCCCGTTGTATCCATCTGGAACTACCACGGTCTGCCGGGTCATGGCCGAGCCCCCTTTTCTTCGGGCGTCGCCAGTTTACGGAAGGCGGCTCGCGACAGCGACAACGGCGTGCCTTTGGTCCACCCAGGGGCAGGCTCGGTCTCAAAATGGACCGTCTTTCGGTCTGTAGCGGTGACCCGCACACGGTAGTCCAGCGACCGGTCTTCGGGACGCAGGGTGTTGGGCAGGATGTACCACGCACCAATCTGGATGTTGCTCATCGTAAGTACTCCCCCGTGGGGCCGGACCATCCAGCCCCTCATGGTTACTGCACTTGCCCGGAAGCGTTATGCCACTACCTGCACCTGGGACGCGCCGGGCTGCACCATGTCCAGCAGCCAGGCGGGTGCGGTCGGTGATTCGAGTTTGTCCACCAGCAGCGTCAGCCTCACCGCAGCCGGGATCAAGACTGTCCGGTCACCGCTGGCATACTGCGCCCGGATCCGGGTCACCTGTTCCCGGATATGTGCCACTGCCGTTTCACGATTCACGTTCATCTCACTCATGGTTAACCCCTTTTTCACAGAGGGGCCAGACCATCCAGCCCCTTGATATGTACTGCTCCTGCAGGGAAGCGTTTAGAATCCCAGCAGGGCCGCCATGTATGCCGTGTGCGCCTCTGCACCCATCCAGGGGTCAACCTCTTTCAGGGGTTGCTGCACCTTGCGATATTCCGTGGCCGGCAATGCGGGAAACGGGCGTGGTGGGGGGAGTTCCTTCACCGTCACGGTGTACTCGCCTTCCAGAACCTCGCCAATTTTGTAGCTATGCACCTGGTCAGTGGGTGTCATGTCAAACGGTATGAACTCCCCAGATATTGCTGCATTTTCCATGGTAGCACCCTCAGAGAAAAGAGGCCGGACCATCCAGCCCCTTCATGTCTATTGCACTTGCCGGGAAGCGTTATACCGCAGGTGGTGCCCAGTTAGTCGTCGTTTCCTTCATCATAGCCCGCGGGATATACCGCGGGCCCACCCTCGTTGTAAAGCTTCAAATACTCGTCCATGTCGCCTTCATGCACCCTGAGCGCCGTCTCGGCGTAAGACGTCAAGAAAAGGTCCATGACTTCTACCAGATCAGCGCGAAGATCTTCCAGCCCCTTGGTCTGAAGTTCGCCGGCCTCAAAGGGCACCGCCCCTTCCCCGCAGTCGCCCTGACGCATTTCCCAGTTGCACTCGCTGATCTGCTCTGCATCCGGCTCCAGGATGTGAAAAAGCACGCTGCGCCGGTATCCACAGAAAACATAAACGTCTACAAAGACCGAAGCGAATTCCACACCATCATCGTCATCCAGCGCCAGACGAAGCGACGCCGTAAGCGTGATGGACGTGTCATCCGGCCCCTGCACGTCAAAATGCCTATCGGGGATTGACTGGATGAGGGACTGGATGTCCTGAACCGAATTTTTCGTTGAACTTTTCGTTAAATTTTCCGTTGTCATGTTTTGAATCCTCGTGGTCGTCGGAGGTGACGGAAGTGCCACCCATAGTCACTGCGCATCGCCGGAAGCGGTATCTCCCGCCCCACGATCAGGCTATAACATTACGGTACACAATCACACACCCAAGGTCAAATCCAGACATGTGATGGTATTCAGAAACCGATAACGTGTGGCTAAATTTCGACACCCCCCCTGCCTTTGGCATACGGGTTCCGCGCCTGGGCAGCGGGGTCCGACACGATTTCTTGGGTGGATTTTCCCATGCGATTGATGCCCTTCTCGGTCTGTACCACGTCCTGCCCAGCACTTTCCCGCAGCAGCCCGTTAAGCTTGTCCACGGTGTTTTCGATCAGCATGTTGGCACCCCGGATGTTCTGGTAGTGCAGATCGCGCTGCAGGATTTTGCCAATCGTATTTTCCGGGTCATCAGCATCCAGCGTGTTTGCTACAAATCGCGTCTTGCCATCTTCAATTTTCCAATCGATCAAATGCTCGTTGTCGATCAGGACCCTGTATGCCGCATACTGTCCGGGGGACAGGTGTTCAGCCGCAAGCTTTGGCATGGCCTGCAAAACGTCATTCTGTAGTGCGGTGGCATCATGCTCGGCCTGGTCCTCTCGCAAAATCTGCTTCGCCACATAGTCTGGCGTCTGCAGCCCATCGAGTACGGAAACTAGAGTAACACTCCCGTCATCACCCACCTCTTTTTTTTCGAGGCCAATATCGCCAAAATGCCCTCGTTCCGCATCTTCAAAAGCCCTGGCATAAAAATTATCCACCGCCAGATCGACATCACCACCCGCATCGCGCAATTCCTGCACAAAAGCCATGCGTGCCATCATTTCCCGGTCCGCCTTACTTCCCATCTCGTCCGGCATGCTTTTTGTGGTGGCAGACAGGGCGGTTTTGAAGCGTTTAAGATGCTCTGGATCCATCTCAGGTGTAGTGTGCGCCACATCGCGCAGTTGCGCTTTGAGTCTTACCGACAGCTCCACCAGCGCGGCCCGGCGCTTGTATTGCTCGTCCGCGTCCGGCATTTTCAGCTTTGCTGTGGACTTTTCAAGGCGGTCAGCCATCAAAAGATCCCGCTCCCGTTCGGCCTTGGTCAACCCTGCACGGGGGTCTTTGGCCTCAAGCCGCAGATGTTGAACCCGTTCCTCCCGAAGTGCCGGGAGATGTTCCAGGACATACCGCGTCTCGGCCACCACGTCGACCGTCGCCAGGGACCCCACAGCCTGTAGCGTTTCCGCTGTACTCTGGATGTCCCGCCTCTGTTCCAGAGGGAAGCCCTTGGTGTTTTCGAGCAAATCTTCAAAAATATTCATAGAGCACCCCCTTTACAGGCCAAGGGCCAGCAAATTAGCGGCCCTTTCGGCAAGCCAGCCGATCTTGTGAGTGTCCATGTCCAGCAGATATTCGCCGGTGGCGTGGATAAACTGGTACCCATCGATGCCTGTCTGTCGAGCCATGTCCAGCCCGTCAAAAATGCGGGCCTGTACTGCAGCGCAGACAGAGGTGGTATCGTAGCCTTCTGCGTCCAGCCAGCGGGCAAACGGCAAGTATTCGCCCTGCTCGACCATACCATTCAGGTCTTCCTGGGTGAGGGCAATAAGCCATCCCGCCACGTCCTGCACGATCCTCTTCGACCGCTCTGCGTGCTCGTGCAGCCCGGTCAACGGGTCTACCTGCTGCACGATGTCTAGCACCGCGGTGTACATCTGTGCGGCAAAAGCCTGCACCACCAGTTCCATGTCCATTCAAAAATCCTTTGGGGCCGTCTGGCCCCGGTCTGTTGATAGCCCGGTATAGCCGACCAATGGGGCTATATCCCGTAAGGTGTGGCATTCGCCGCTTTAATAACCTGCCGGCAACCGTCGAAGCCCTTGTGTGCAACGCAAAACCGCACGGCGTTGCTAAAATCCGCTTCCTGCTTTTTGTCGCCATAGCTGGCCATTCCCAGAAAGCCGCTGGGGTTTTCGCCGCTTTGCTGCATTAGCCAGAAGGTTGTGCCGCCTGGTTTTGCGTGTGCCATGACCTGCTGCTGGATGGTTGGCGCTGAACCGCTGCCACTGTCCAGCCAAAACCCAAAGGCGCTGAGGCAAATCAGCAGGACACCGACCGCCCATGGGAATGCACGGGTAACTGCTACAACAACCTGAGTCGTCAGCTTCACCACATCCACGGCGCGACCGGCGTAATCTTCGATGTCCCACAAAACGCTGTCTATCATTGACATATCCGGATCCCCTTTTTCGTTCAGGGCCAGACAGTCTGGCCCTCATATTCTCTGCACTTGTCAGGAAGCGTTATTCCTCTCACCAAAGAAGGTGTCCATCGCTGGAGTCATAAACAGCTTCCGGTTCATAACCACAACTGTCCAACTCACCCAGTTTTTTAGACACAAACTGACCCAGGCGCGCGCCGGTCAGCCCTTTTGGGGTGCCGTGCACAAAGGCGTTGTACCCTATTGATGCTGAGCCAGTCCAAGGACACTTCCACACTCTGTGTACCTACCTTGATCGTGGCCCCTGATGGATGTTCTGCGTCGTTCATTTCGGTCATATCCCTTTTTCTAAAGTGGCGGCAGCAACCCCTGCCGCTTGGGTGTTCATGTGGTACTGCACTTGCCGGGAAGCGTTATGTTATCTGCCCTGCAGGTAGCACTTGACACTTTCGTCAAGCGCCTCGGCCAGGTCTTCAGATACAAACATTTCGGCGTGATTGTATTCCGGGTGGAAAACCAGCCGGATACGTTCACCAGCGAACTTGTTTTTGTACCGCCGGTGCGCCGTGGTGCTCTTATCCACCATCGCCACGATTTGGCAGCAGATGGCTGAAAACGCGGGGATGGGTACCTGCCCGAGGGTGCACGGGAGCTCGCCCTCATGCGCATTTGTCAGAGCGGTATCCAGCAAATCGTCGAGATATTCTGATGACATATCCCACGGGGCAACATACGGTGCATATCGGATTCGGATTGGAGATGCGCAGCCCGGCATCGAGGCCCCCGTGGAGACAATCTGAATTTTCGGGAGGGCTTCCACCCCCATAAATTTTAGGTGTTTTACAAGAGCCGGTAAAATCTGGTGCTCGAGGTGTGCCCTCACGCGGTCGTTCTTGATGGACTTCCGGGCCGTGGCATCAAAAGATAGATCACAAGCCGCATACAGCTTGCGGCACTGTTCCTCTGTGATGGGCAGTGCGTCGGGCTGCAGGGCGCTGTCATCGACGGAACGGACGGAACGCCCGGCGAGTTCTGGAACGTCCGCAAGGCGCTCAATATCATCAAAAGCATCTTCATCAACGTCATCAAAGTATTCCATTTCCGCGGCCCTCGTGTGGTGTGTAAGAGGCGGGGCAGTTTGGGGTCCCGCCTTAATTACTGCCCGTCACATGAAAAACCGTGAGGCGGCAGCGTAGGCTTCGTCGTCACTGCCGAAGCACAGCATCACATCCGGCACGGGGGCCAAGGCCTCAAAGCACGCCATGGCGGCCTCATACTCGGCATCAGGGCAGGGGTACATCTGGGTAACAACGCTGGTTGTATTCATCTTAAACTTCCTTTTCATTCGGGGATGTGGATGTGCGGCAGGCCCTCGCCTTCCAGGTGCATGTTTGCGGCGATAACGGCGTCCAACATGCGGGCCTGGGCCACCCGCAGCGCTTCGGAGGCACGCACCAGGGCCAGCAGTTCAGCATCGCCGGGATTGAGAAACTCGCTGCCATCCATTTCAGCGGCATATTGCACAGTGGTCCGAAATTGGAGGCTGGACTGCATGCGCCGGTGAATGCTGGACACCAGCCCCGGAATATTGCGGTCGTCGGCGCCACCCCCCTCAAGGTCAATATCCAGATCCAGCAGGGCGGCGGTGGCAGCGGATACAACACAGGTGTTTTCGGTTGCGTTACTCATGTTCAAACGTCCCTCATTTGCAGTGGTTCGTACTCTGGTATAGGCGCTGACATAATAAATCCGCTGAAAGATTCAGATAACGTAGAAGACACAAGCAGTTAGGCTTGGTGCATACAGATGCGGGATTGAAGGCCCTGCCCTTGTAACCGGTGTAACCGGTTGTAACCGGCGGCGGTTACACTTTTTACCGCTGTAACCGATTGATATTAAAAATGATTATTGGCTTGGTCCTTGCTGTAACCCGTGTAACCGGAAAAGAACGTACCGGCTAAGTCGTAAATGACAAGATTACGGATTAAGTCTAAATCTATAATATATTCATTTTTGGCCCCTCTTTAATCAAAATTTTTCCGCGCGTATATGAAAAAGAAGATATATGTACACAGTAATGAGAATCATTCTCTATCTTGAATTTTTTCACTTGGCCCGTCCGTTCTTTTCCGGTTACAACGGTTACAGCCCCGACGGGTTGCAAAATATATATACATATCAGTGTGTTGGAAGCAATAAAAGTGTAACCGGAAAGCGGTTACAACCGGTTACACCAGTTACGCCGGTTACAGACCTGCCGTATGATGAAATACCCTTTCTTATCTTATAGTTGCAGGCAATAGCGGGGTGACCGAGTACTGGTTGCGCCCCATCTGCCGGGTTGCGGGCAAGAAAAAGCCCCTTCTAGATGTCCGAAGGGGGCTTGCTTTGGGTGGCGAGGAATACGCTACGGCAGCCCGCGCACGAGGCTCTCTGGGGCATTTTCAACAATGGTCGGATACGCCACCACTGTGGGCCTGCCTGTCCACGGGTTTGCCTTGCCCGCCGTGGTGATGCGCATCATCGATGTTGTCAGGTTGCGCAGGGCTCTTTGCAGCACATCCGCGTCACCATTTTGGATGGCTGTGATGGATGCGTCGATGCTGGTTGTGACGTGGTCGAGAACGGCTATCAAAAGCTGATCGTCAAGTGCCCCGTGAAGGCTTTCCTCTTCAGTGACATAGGTCCAAAAGTTTATGAGGTCGGTGGCGCATCGGGTGCCATAGCGCGTTTTATCCGCGCTTGACACCCATGTTATGGACTCAGAGACGGGGATAGCCGCCCTCTTGCTCTTCCGCAAGGCACTTATCAGGCTTGGCCGCACCGTTTTAGTAACAAAGCTGAGAACGTTGGAGTAAAACCATGTCGCAAGTTCCTGCCTGCTCGGCAGCGGGTCCTGCTGCAGGATGTAAGGCATGGTGAGCGGGCTGCCCTGGAAGCGGCGTATATCCCCAACCAGCGCCCAATCTTCAACAAGTTTCTGTACCTCCAGAATTACACCCTTATTTGTCATAGTTGTCATGTCCGTATCCTCTTAGTTCAAAGTGGTAGATACAAGGCCACCAACGGACTTGCGGGCAGTGGAGTCCGTCCGGTCGTCCCCTGGCTGTATTGACAGCCCAGACACTGGCACCAGGACGCACTTCATGACTTGCCCAGACACCCGTACCGAATGCCCCCAGACGGCCCCCGGCACGTCTTTAAGCCCGCCAGCCCATGCGCCGTCTTTGTTGTAGCGTGACGCCCTGAGCAACCCCAGAAGCCCACTGTGTCGCATGGGGATGGCCAGATATGACGGCCCATCCTTTTCCCGCACGGATAAGCCCAGAAGTGCTAGAGCACGCAACTCGTCAGGGTTGTCACCGCCATCCGCAATGTTGCGCACGAGGGCCCCCAGAGACCGGGTTTCCCTGTTGATCCTGTCGTTCCCCCGGTCATCCGTCTCGTGGTACTCAACCGTGACGTTCTGGGTCAACAGGGTGCGCAGGATGACTTCATGTTCAGCAGTCCCTTGGCGCACTTCTTCCAACTGCGGAAGGATCCTGGACACCATGCGCCGCAAGGCCAGCAAGATATCGTCATCGGTCTGGATGTCCTGGATGGACACCATCCCCGCCGCCAGGATGGTCCCAAAGGTTTCCGCTTCTCGCCCATCCCCGTTGCCCGCAATAGCGTTCCAGTTCTGCTGCACAACTGCATAGATATGCTGGAACCGGCTCCAGCGCTGGATCGTACCCCAGAAAAAGGTCGCCGATTCTTCCGCAGTCAGGTTCCTCGGCGGCTGTCCAGAAGCCCCCTGGCGGGGTTTCAGTTTCACCATAGCGATCCGGGTGCGGTCTGCGGGTTCAAGGGCAGGTTCCGAGATGCTGGCGGCCATGACGGAAGTCTGGATGCGGAACTCTTTGCCATGCTGGTCAGCAGTCCCCTTGAAAACCGTGCTGCTGGCGGAATAGGCCGCACGCATGATCTTGAGCACCTGATCGATAGCGGTGGATAGCTTATGCCCATTATCCGTGTTTTCCTTTTCCAACTCGTCCAGGATGAACGCAAAGCAACTATCCTGCAGCGCCTGGCGCAGACCCGCCTCTGTAACCGCAGCACCCATATCCGTGTGCTTTACATAGCCCGCCAGCATATTTGTCAGGTAGGACAGCAGCCGGGATTTGCCGCTACCACGAGGCCCAACCATCCAGACGTGGGGACGGCGGTCGACCAAGCCCAGGTACACCACCATGGTCATCCAGCCCATCACCATCACGGGGCTGAGCAGCCCATCATCCCAAGTCCACGTGCTCAGGTCGGCATTGATCTGGTCGCACACCCGCTGGTAGTCATCATCAGACACCTGCCGGAAGGTGGGCGGCGTCATGGCCCCGGTATTCAGGTAGATCTCACGGCGGCCGTCTTCGATCCGTTCCATCGTTTCGCCGGTGCCGGTCAACACGGCATGGTGCGTGTTGACCACGATATTTTTATTATCGGGCGACCAAACACCCGTTCCGAACACCCGGTCCCCTTCCCGGAAAGTGCCACTAGACGCGCACGCGGAAGCGATGTCCGCCGCTGCGGTTTTGGTGTCGATTTCGGATCCTTCTTTTGTGTACCGGATGAACCGCTGTTCAATCCACGACCTTCCGCAAATGGCCGCCAGAATGCCCGAGTTATTCAGAGAAGCCACCCCAACCCTCACCAGCTTGCCCTGGGGGATGGACCAGAGGACGGCGGTAAGCCCGTCCTGCAACATCCCAAGGGGGACATAACCACCCTCACCATCCCCCGCCTTGGCCCGTTCGGCAATGGTTTCAACCCAGGCCACGACATCTTTCACTTGACCCGCAGCCAGAGCATCGTCGAGGCCAACCTTCTCTACCACCCTAACCTTTCCACCTTTAGGACCGCCATGCGCAGTGGAGAAAGCCGGCTGACACCAGCCGTATCCAACCCGCAGACCCGCGATGGTTTGCTTGATCAAGCCTGCAAAACGGAAAGCATGATTGAAAACGTCTCGGTTCCGTACATTCATCCCGCTCTTGATTTCGGTGTATTTTTTTGCCTCGTCCTCGTCTGATGGCAGGTTCGCCGCTTTCAACGGGCAACCGTCGGAATCAAAGAGCACATCGGCCGTAAAAATGCTTGCGTTGTCATACAATACGGCCAGAAGGTCGCGAATTTCCTCGTGCAGTTTGTCTTTGTCTTCGCGGGATTTATAGTTCGTAATGCCTGGCAGGGCAACGCAAGGGATGCTCGCTTTACACATCGCCACAGCCTTTTTCTCGCCCTCGGTGATCACCAGGGTGGCCCCGACGGCGCTGCTCTTCAGTGCCGTCCGCAGTTGTGACGGGATGTACAGATGCGCGGTCGACCCAACTGGAGACAGGTACTTGCCGACTTCAGTTCCTGCCTCGATGCCGACCAGCCGGAACCGCTCGTAGGCGACACCACCGTCCAGGATTGGATTGCCATCCAGCCCAAAGTACGGAATCGCGTATCCGCCGGCGGTCGGGAGTCGGGAGTCAACGCCCAACCGCTGCCGCATGGTTGGCTCATCCACCACTTCCCCACGGATATCCTCCAGGGTCAAGCCCGACCGAGCCAAGTCATCAATAACCATTTGTTTCAATGCGTCGTCAATCATTGGTTTACCCTGTTTTTTTGTTCGTTTTGCTTTGGCCACCTTCGGTATAGCGGTACATCTGCATAGGCAGCCGACGTGACCACAGCCACTCCCACACTCTGGTATAGGCGCTGGCCTAATAAAACATGGAAAACCCTTAAAAACAGTGGTGGAACACCCCTGTGCATGAATTCCAATCCCTGGTCACTTTCTCTATACCGGTGCGCCGCGGCGGGTATCTGAGTACCCGCGCTGCCGTACCCCGCAAAAGCCGAGTCGTTTATTTTCAATAACTTGTGATTATTTATCAGATCAGCCGCTATACATGAGCAGGACAGATAGAAAAGGGGTGTATGTATGGGCAGTATTTGGACAGACAGGAACATTGATGACAGCGCACTGTTGGCAATAGTAAAGGTGCCTCAAGATACTCTGGTTGCGGCCAACAATGATGAACGCAAAATTCCTGAGGAGGCGCCGCCAGTTACGCCGACCGCCGCGCATACGGTGGAACCTGCTGAGACCGAGTTTGCCCTGGCACCTGTCGCCCCTACTTCGGCATGCAAGAAGGGCAGTCGCACAGGGGTAAAAGTGACCAAACCCAAAAGCGGCAAGGACAAGGATTACGACGCTGACCCAAGGTTCCTGACTAGCAGCCCATCGGACATCGCCATTTTCACGGAACTGATGCAGAGGCACCCCGGCGCCGAGATCGTCCTGGATTTTGAAACCACGGCGCTCACCCCATGGTCAGCACCGTCACGGCCCGGCCCGAAGCTGGTGATTGGGGATACCGGCATCGAGATGGGGGTGTATGCGGGAGCAGTAGATGTCCGTCCGCGCGCCCGCGTCCTGTCCGTTGCGGTCCCCGTGGCGGGGTATGCCGCCGCCTTCGATTTAGACGCCTTTTCAGAAACTGAGCAGCACGACCTGGCGGAAGCGGTATCCGGCGCGATATGGATCGGGCACAACATTCAGTTTGATTATCAGTGGATGTTGAATCTCAACCCACACGTGCGCCCGGAACGGATCATCGACACGATGCTGCTGGTCACCGCATGCCGTCCCCAAGCGGATTTGGAAATGCAGGCAGCGGTGGCTGAGCAGTTGTTCCAGGGCGACAAGGTGCCGCGCAGAGCGTGCGCGGACGCCTTGAAAGAGATGGTCATTGCCCGTGCGGAAATGGATAAAAAGCAACTCAAGGAAGAGGACGGCGGTGCCATGCCGCTGCAGGCCCTTTCGCTCTGGCTACTCGATGAGAAGATGAATAAGGCATATCAAAAACCGCACAACTGGATGCTCGACAAGCTGTCTGAGGGACACTATGACTACGTGATGGGGGATGTCACCGCCCCAGGCATTATCGCCCGGCGGCTGCTGGACGTGCCGGACACCGCTCCACTGCAGGATTTGCTGGTGGCAATCGATAAAAGCCCTGGAGGCAAGGCATACCGTGTTTTTGAAGAAGCGGTACACGGCCTGGTGCGCATACAGCGGAAGGGTGTCCGCTGGGACCCGGATGTCGCCGGTGGTTTAGATGGCGAACTGAAAGCAGAAGCGAGGGCTGCAGCGGATACGCTGGTAGCTGTGTCCCCTGTGCTGGGCCGGCCCTTGCTGATTCCGGGTAAAAAAACGAAGAAAAACCCGTTTCCGGACGACCTTCAGATTGACGTGATCGACCTTCTGGTCGATCCGGGTCGCAACCCGACGAGTCCGGTAAAAGTGGCCCTCGCGAAAGCCATTCAGACAGAAACGGGGCGGTCTGTCAGGGTCAGTGACGCCAACAATCCCGTGCTTGATGCGAAGGCGCTGGCATTTGATTTCCCCGACTCGAAGGTCGTGAAAGCCCTGGCGGCGATCAACGCGCCGACCAAATCTCGCAAGACGATCACGCAGTTCAACCTGGCGGCCCAGGACGGGCGTTTGCACCCGATTGTCAGCATTAAAGCCAAAACCGGTCGGACAGCGGCACAAGAGCCCTCTCTGCAACAGGTGCCGCGAGACCCCCGTTTCCGGGCGGTATTCACGGCACCCCCCGGCCACAAAATCCTTGCAACCGACTTTTCGAGCATCGAGTTGCGGATTGCGGCCGCCCTTGGTGTGCGGGCCTGGCGGGAGCTAAAGGCGATTGTCGCCTGGGCGACGGGGAAAAACCGCGAGGACAAGGCTATCGTCCCGCTGTACCTCAGCGGGAAGTGGCTGTTGAAAGACAAGGCGTTATTGGCTTGGCTGTCTGACGACACGCTACTGGACATTCCTGACCCTTGGCAGAACATCCAGCGTCCGGATCGTGGTGCTCCGATTGAGCACACGCGGGACTACAAGGTGGCCCAGTTGTGTCTCTGGGTATCCCGGATCCGAAAAGTGTCCGGCGGTGATGAAACGCGCCTGCCGTTCCGGGCGGCATATAGGGATGGGATTGACCCCCATTTGCTGACGGCAGCAGCCATGGAAGAGCAAGGTGGGCGACTGGATATGGGCGGGCTCTTGCCTGTGCAGTGGATCCGGCAGCAGGATCAGCATGCGATTAAAGCGCGGATGAAAAGCGCACGGCAGGCGGCGAAAGCCGTTAATTTCGGGACATTATACGGCCAGCAGGCTGCGGGTCTGCATCGCCATGGGGTGACTGGATACGGCCTCACCTGGACTTTGGAAGATGCTGCACAGGCTCGGTCGGCATGGTTCCAGTTGTACCCTGAAATTGGCCTATGGCATTGGCTCACGGAAGAAGCGCACAAGGAAAAAAGAGACATCCTTGATCCCTATAATTCCAACTCCTTCAAGCTGAAGGGGGATACGGAAACGGGCGCGGGAAAGGTTTTCTGGGGATCCACCCTAGCTGGCCGCCAGACGGTATCCCCGAAGATGACGGCGGCCACCAGTTTTCAGGATCAAGGCACGGGCGCCGAAATCGCCCTGGACGCCTTGGCCAGCTTGCCGGAAGACATACAGAACTATCTGGTGAATTTCGTGCATGACGAGCTGGTTCTCGAAGTGCCCGATAACCGCATCCCAGAAGTCCAAGCCATTGTCGAGCGGACCATGATCGCCAGTGCGGACAAATATCTTTTGCCGTTCGGCATTCCCACGGAAGTAGAAAGTTCCGTCGGCGACTGCTGGATTCACTAACTATACACGGGGCACTATATATGTTGATAACTACTGATGACTCTGATTTGCTGCTCGAAGTGCTGGAAATCCATGAGAACTGCCTGCTCGTCGTGGGCAGGGGCGATCCGTTCACCCTTCGGCCCCCTCGCCCGGAAGCGGTAACGTTGTCCTTTGATAAGGGTGACCCTCTGAACATGGTATTGGCGGCCCAGGCAGCAGGCTACGACCCGCTTTACATTGGGGAAGCGGGATAGGATGCCCCCGAGATATACACGCCTCGCTTAAACAGTTATCCTGTTCTTGGTGACGCTATACCGTTGTGTAGGCACCTTTGAGGCATCTAGAGAACACCCCGGTGTGCGGCGGTTATCCCCTTTTCCACCGCACAGGTGCTTGTGAACCGCCGACCATCGGCGGCGCACACCAGGTTGTTCTCTGCTGTTTTCATGGTGAGCCTCTATTGCCCGTCTACGACTAGACGGGCTTTTTTATTGGTGCAGGCAGTTATCGTTTCCCCGGTTGCGCTGTGGTAGACTTAGTTCAATAGTCTTGGTCCACATGAGGGCAGCCATGCATACGTACAATATTCACGAAGCGAAAACGCATCTTTCCAGGTTGGTTGAGAAGGCTGCCAAGGGTGATTCTTTCGTGATCGCCAAGGCGGGGAAGCCCATGGTGAAGGTCATCGCGCTGGAAGTGCCGGACGCATCACAGAGGAAGCGGTTTGGGTTTCTGTCCGGTCAAATCAAGGTGCCGGATGACTTCAACACGATGGGTTCCGACGAAATTGAGTCCTTGTTCGCTGGTGGCGAGTGAGGCTGTTGCTGGACACGCATCTGCTGCTGTGGGCTGCGGACAGCCTTGAGCGTGTGCCGGTAGGCGCTCGTGCGCTGATGGCTGATCTGGAAAACGAACTGCTTTTCAGCGTAGTGAGCATTTGGGAAGTTGCCATAAAGAGCGGCTTGAACCGGCCAGACTTTCAGGTGGATGCGCGTCTGCTGCGCCGTGGGCTGATCGACAACGGGTACGTTGAGTTGCCCATATCCGGGGAACATGCTGTTGAGGTGGACGCCTTGCCTCTGATTCACAGAGACCCGTTCGACCGGCTGTTGATCGCGCAGGCAACGGTCGAAGGCTTTGTACTGCTGACCAATGATGTGACATTGAAGCGGTATCGAGGGCCGGTCCAGCTGGTGTAGGGGGCCGCCGCCGTCATTCTGCCCGGACGGCATATACTACGGGCCGCCCTTTCCGGGCATCCAGTCGTTCCAGAATGCCCGCGTCCACGAAGTCCCGCATGCAGCGATTAAGGTACATACTGTCCCGCTTCTGGCCATCTTTCAGGCCACCAGCCGCCAGATCGCGGATGGACCCATCGAAAATCCAATGTCCGTCAGGTTCAAGCATGGCTCCTGCCAGCACGGCGGTCAGCAGTTGCCCGCGCACGCTGCTCTCCGGGCGGGCCAAGCCTCTCAGCAGCAGGCCCTCTCTAACGGTGTCTGGCAGGCGTTGGGCGCGAGCTAGCCGCTGACCACGGGTCCGCCTGCGGTCTTGCCGCTCGGCGGCGATATTGCGCTGTCTCTGGCTGCGTCTGGCCGCTCTTGTCATCATCAATCTGCCTTCCTTGGATGGACAGGCTGGTATAGCGCACAAAGTGCAGGGGTAACACCCTGTCAGCTTCTGCACACGATTTGATGGGAGGCCTGCATGGGGCGTGGCTGTGGGGCAGATAGCCCCATGCAAAAGTGCAGGGGTCCGCCCCCGGAAGCGGCATGCCTGACCAGGCTGGCGTGCCTGCGGAAGCGGCACTTCAGCGCCTACCGAAAGTGCAGGGGTGTTTCCCGGCCAGTTTCTGAACACGATTTAGATAGATTTTTTGATTAAGAAACAAAAGGGAACGCCAGATAAAGGAACTACGGTCAAGGTATAGCTTTTTTTGTACCGATGGGCCTTGGCACAGGGCAGGGTCTGCTCTTTTCAGGAAGCGGGTTCGTCCCTCAATCAGCGGGTCTGCCTTTTTCGAGAGGTGGGCCGGTCTAGATAACGCTTTTGGAGAAAGGTCGCCTTCCGCCGGCGTACTATCGTCTTTTGAATGATATATAACCATCAAAAGACGGGCGTTGGACCTGCCTCTGTCCCGCACACTCCAGAGTTATAACATTATCCTTGACAGATCCCTGTTGCGGGTGTATGCTGTTCTCATGTTGTAGCCGGGGTGGCACCAGATACCGCTTCCCGCCATGTGCAGTACCGTATGAACCGTTGTCAGGCAGACCAAAAAGGGGAACGAAATGAATGACATGACCGCTGTGCAGCTCAAGCAGTTTATGCGTGATTGCGAGACGCAGGACAAACGGCACACCCGCCTCTTTCAGGCTGCGTGCGCCGAGCTTGAGGCGGGTGTGCTCGACGACTGCATGCCCCGCCCGAAGGACAACAAGGGGCGCCGTTTCAGCCGCCGCACGCCGACCTGGGCGGCAAGTCTCCTTGCGCAGCAGCAAGAGCGGATGCGGCGAGCCGCCGTGCTGGCCCTGCGCACGGCCAAGGCATCCCTCAAATCCGGACTGAGGGACAAGGTTCTGGCGAGGGCGCGCGCTGTGGCCCCCCGCAGTACACGCAGCACCCAGCGTGGCGCCCAGACGCGGTCTGAAGCCAAATCTGGCGACAGCAACTCTGCGGACGGCGACCCCGACCCCGCGGACCAGATCATCAACGATCCGCACGCATCAATCAACTCCCACCTGCTGTCCCGCCCCATCAACCGCATCTCTCGCAAGGCCATTCTTGCCCACCGGCAGGGCCTGGAGCAGAAGAATCCCCGCGTATACAACTGGTATGTATCCCGCGCGCTGAGAGAAATCGAGCGCGCGATGGTCAGTGTGCTGGGTAAAAAGGCCACCCTCTCGCAAGACTCGCTCGATGAGATCCCTCTCGCCGCCAGCCGCCTCTTCGCAGATTTGGCTGGTACACACCGGTTCGAGGACACGCCGAATCCAGTCTTCACCAGGATCGTGGCGGCTAACTGCTTCAAAACAACGTTCAAGTTGCATGACTATGTAGCCCCCGACAACCGCAATCCGGGCGCCCGTGAGTCCCGCAAGGAGGCCTTGGCCCTCGGAATCGCGGAAGGAAGCACGCGGGCCGACGCGGCGGATGTCTATGCCCTCGCAAACGGACTGGTCAAAGTGGTTTCTGCGCATAGCAAGGTGCAAATGCTCAGTCTTGATCGTGATGACGACGACACTGGCGGGGGAGACGCCCTGGAACTGGATGCGCTGGATGCCGTTGCGTTCGACCCCGCGGGACACGATGAAAAGACGGTCGCCACACGGCGGGATTATGCTGTTTTGAGTGCCCATGACTTTGGAAAGTATATCCTTCCGGACACCGAAGACTTTGACACCTGCGCAGCGGACGAGGTCGCGGCGCCTGAGACTCACACAGACAGCATCGATCACCCTGGGAACGAGTGGGGCAGCATCGACGATACCCCCGCCAGCCTCAAGGCGCATCGGGCGGCTGAAAATGCCCTGCATGCCAAGGCCGGAACCATTGCCCGCCATCTGGTCCTCCACGTGTCCCGCAGTCCGGACCAGCCCGCTGCCGCCCGTGAGGTCGCGGCGGTGTTGCGCCAGCAGGAAAGCGCGATGGGGGATCTGGTGCTGGATTGCATCAGCAAAGACCGGTCGGCTCCCGATGTTTGTGCCGCAATCCTCAAAGCGCACCGGCGGGTGGACGCAGAACTGCTTTTCAGCAGCCCCTCGACACCGGACCTGGACCCCGAGTTGGTCCGGCTTGGCCGCATGTCAGATATCACGATATCTGACTGCCGCACGCAGTATATAGACAAGCTGTATGAAACGGTTGGCGGGTTCCACCACCGCAACAATTTGCGCAGCGCGCTGAAAACCCGCGCACTCAATAAGCTTGGTAAGTTCCCCCCAGAGGTTGTGCGTGTTGCCCTCCTGCTGCTTGACGACACCCGTGGTGACCAGTGAGGTCCCCCCTTGTATGGCTGGGCGGCAAAGGCCGCCTGGCCGAGCGCATCACCCCCTTGTTGCCCCGCCCCGAACGGCACCTGACCTACGTCGAGCCTTTCGCCGGTGGGGCCAGCATCCTCTTTTCACGCCGCCCGGCGGGGATTGAGGTCATCAATGACGCTAATGGCGAGGTCATCAATTTTTTCCGGGTGCTGCGCGACCATGGCGATGTTCTGCGGGAGCACCTGCAGAACACCCCGTACGCACGTGAGGTGTTCGAGGACTGGCGGGAAAAGTCCCCTAAGACTCTCACCCCGATCGAAAGGGCGGCCCGCCTCTTCTATCTGAGCCGTGCATCCTTTATGGCATCCGGCGCCGCCGGTGACCGCAAGCCGTCCTGGGCATTTGCCCGGATCGACGACAACCGGGCACGGTCGGTCATGAGGGTTGTGGATGATGAACTGCTGATGGTCCGGGACCGGCTGCGCCTAGTGTATATAGAACACGGCGACGCTTTGGACGTGATCCGCCGGTTCGATGCGCAGACCACAGTTTTCTACTGCGACCCGCCCTACCACCCGGACACCCGGTCGGATGGTGGCTATGCGGATGAACTGGAAGACCACGATGAACTGCTGGACACCCTGACCGCGGTAACCGGCATGGTGGCCCTCAGCGGCTATCCGCATGAGAGTTACGACCGGCTGGAAGTCACCGGCTGGCGGCGCCAGGACTTCGACCTTGAGTGCGCCGTAGGCCGCACCCGGCAGAGCCGAGACAACCGGCTGGCAGGTGGCATAGAGACCGGCAGAATCGAATGTGTCTGGATCAACCCCGCTCTGCAGAAGCGCCTCGCGCGGGACTCGTCGCCCCAGGCGGCCCTGGGTCTCTTTGATGAGGCGGGCTGACATGGACGACCGCCTGCTCGATGTGGATGCCCTCGCCCCGATGCTCTGCCTGTCGCCGCGCACACTGCGGAACAAGCTGTGCGCGGATCCCACTTCCCTGCCGCCTCGCGTGAAGGTGCCAGGCACCAGAGGCCCACGCTGGCGAATGTCGGATGTCCTGGCATGGCTGGCGGCATTGCCAGTGGATTGCGAGACGGACTTGGCCGTTCCTGCCCGCCGACCGGGGCGCCGCCGGAAGGCGGTATAGGTATACCCCCAAACCCTCGCTATACCTGAGCACAGTGGTCAGGTCAGGTGGGGGTTTTCAGACATGGCGAAGGAAGCGGGAGAAAAACGGGATGTTCGGCAAGAGGTGACTGGCCGGATCATAGAAGCCATAGAACAGGGCACAGCCCCCTGGCAATGCCCCTATGAGGGCGGTGGCCCCCGCTCAGGCCCTGTCAACGCCGTTACCGGCAAGCCGTACACCGGCGGCAACCATGTATGGCTGGCCATGGTGCAACCCACTGCCGACCCGCGCTGGATGACTTTTAACCAAGCCAAAGCGGCGGGCTGGATGGTGCGTAAGGGCGAGCATGGCGTACCGATTGAGGTCTGGAAGAATTATGAAAAAAAGGACACCGTCGATCTGTCACAGCGCACCGAAAAAGAACGCGCCACGCTGCAAAAAGCAGACATTTCCAATGGCCAGGAAATTACCGAACAAAAGCGATTCGCAAAAATCTACACGGTATTTCACGCTTCGCAAATTGAGGGCATTCCGCCTTTGGAAATGGACCCGGCCAAGGCGCATGAATTTGATTTGCATGCGGTGGGCGAAAAGCTGTTTGATAAAACCGCCCAGGCTGCACCGGTGCTTTTCGATAGTCCGGGCAGCGGATTTTATTCACCAAGGCGGGATGAAGTCCATCTGCCGCCCCGCGATCAGTTCCTGGACGCAGGCCATTTATATGCCACGGCAGCCCATGAAATCGCCCATTCCACCATGCACCCGTCCCGCCTCAACCGTGATCGGTATCAGGAATGGGAACAGGGCACGGCAGGCGATAAAACGCTGAGGGCCAAGGAAGAACTGCGGGCGGAAATCGCATCCTACATGCTGTCAGAAAAGACCGGCATACCACACCACCCGGAAAACCATGAATCTTATGTGACCGGCTGGGTATCCATTCTGCGGGATAGCAAGAATGAGCTTTATCAGGCCGCACGGGACGCCGAAAAGATCGCGGATTATGTCATCGAACAGCAGAAGTTGCTGGATATCACCGCACCGGAAAAGGGTACTCAGAAAGAAGTTAACCGCATTACCATTTCCTCTGAAACGGTCGCCCTGGCGGATCAAATCGCTCGCGCTGTGCGGTCTGCGCAGGCCCCTCAGCAGAAACTGGAAAAGGAAAGCGAAATGGAAAAGCAGGTATATCACCGCGTCATCCTCACCCATCGCAAGGATCTGACCGCTCGCGTTTTGCGGGAACCTGTCGATCCGGATAAACCGATTCTGGAATGCGTCAACCACCCCCGGCAAGAAGTATCCGGCGTATTGAAGGACTTCTCGCAAAGCGAGTTTATTCTGAAAACCGAAGAATTCGGCGATGTAAGGGTCGAAACCTACAAACGCATGTTCGATGGACGCGAGGAAGAACTGCGGGATGCCGTCGGTAAAAATGTGGACGTTTCCATCGACGCCACGGGCAAGCACCTGTCGATGGCCGTGCATCAGGGGGGCGAAGGCCTTGCAGGCGGCGAAGGCCTTGCTGGCTGTGAGGGCGTCAGCATCATGCAGGACCACTTCCAGACCCCCGTGCGCCCCATCGGGTTGATGCCGATGGTCCAGATGAGCCGGGCAGACGCTAAAGAAGTGACCGGCAAACTCACGCACATCCACGACACCAACATGCTCGAACTGAAGGACACGAAAGGCCGGTCAGCACTCGTGTTCGCGGCTGACCCCGACAAAGCGCATCAGGCGGAAATCAAGAAGATGGTCGGGCATAACGTCACGGTCGCCCCTGGCAGAACGCTACAGGTGGAAGACCTCAGCGTAAAAAAAGCAGTGGGTTTATCGAGGTAAGGGCCTGCTGCCAGCGGGGCCTACAAAGGTATACCTCTAAATCCTCGCTATACCTGAGCACAGAAGCACTCGATAAGGATATTTAATATGGCCGCAGTAATGCAGGAACCCCAGGACAATGGAACGCCAACCCCTTCGCAGGCCCTGCAGGCTGCGACAGGTGCAACCCCTTTGCGGGATAACGTGCCCTGGCGGTCCAAAGTGGATGACCGGGGGAATACGCACATTTATAAGCGCGTCACCGCCGGTGAATTAAAAGTCGGCGATCATCTGCTGGAACACATTGCGGGGCATAAAAAGCCAGTGGCGACACCTGTTTTGGGCATTCAATACGTTGCCGATGGCGTCATCGTCACCATTCCCGACCGACCCTCGAATAATGCGCCTGTCGATGAACTGTACGCTTTTAATAAGCCATTAGTCATCAGCCAAACGCCGCATCTGGAACAGCATGACCCTGATCAAAATCTCTTTTTTCAACTGGAAAGGAAGGAGAAGGACCCAAATATGGAACAGAATACGCTGGAAAAGGCGCGGGACGGCATTACATCCGCGCAAATGCGCATAAACAACGCCGTCGAAAACCTGCTCTTGACAGTAAACCCCGGTCTGGCCGCAGAGGCCGCCCAGCACGTACAGGCGGGCGCCACCGATTTGTCGAACAGCATCATCCTCGGATCTGATGCCGTGGCAGAATCTCGGGTGAAAGACGCCGCTGAATTCGGACAATGGAACACCCGTTTGACGGAAAGCGCCGAGTTTACCCAGGTGCGATCCGCCCGGCTGGAAAATTACGAGCGTGCCGTAAGCAATGTGGACCTGCAGAAGTCCGCAGCGTATGCCCGCGGCGCTCTGGACACGGCGACGCAGGTGGCCCTGGAGCAGCGCAAGCGCGGCATCCTCGCGTCCCTGAACAGCCCCTTGGCGGAATACGCGATTGAGGACGCCCGGACGCTGGGCATGCTGTCCCAGCCGGAAAAGGAAGAGTCAGGCGTCCTGCTGGCGAAGGTACCCCCGGAAGCGGTACTGGCCCGCGAGGACGGATCGATGGTGGCCGTGCCCGTGCCGACCCCGGCGCTGAGGCGCATGGACGTGGGTGCCCCGGTCAATTTAATTGCCGACGAGGTCGGCGTTTATGTGAGGAACGAAGCGATGGAAAAGAAAGTGGAAAATCGGTTGGTACAGCATCACACCTTGGCGGACGCCTTTTTACAGGTAAAAGACGACGCGACGGACAAGGCACTGGCCAGCGCACGCGCGGACATCGGCGAAGCGGAATGGAAGAAAGGCTTTACGGTAGAAAAGCGGGACAAGGTTCGGGAAGCACTGAAAGCCCACGGCGTCCCACTGGAAACGCAGATCGCTGGTAAGCTGGACCGGGTGGCCCTGGCGGAAACCCGCAACGGCAATCAAGTCTTCCAGAAATTGCGGGTAACCCTTGCAGGGGGCACCCACGGCAAAACGGTTTTGTCCGCCGACCTGAACTCGGAATTCGCCCAGCGCCTGGCCGCCAAGCTGGAAGCGGCCCAGCCCGGTCAGGCGGTGACCATCGGCGGCTTTGCCAGCGTCAAAGAAAAAGACGGGCGCGGTTTCGTAGACCATGTGGCCACCCTGAAAGGCCCGGACGGAAAGGAGATCCAGCCCGTCAAGGAACACTTTAAGGAAGCGCAAGCGGTGGCGGATAAGGCGATTGAGCCTTTGAAGGCGGCTGGCCTGGGTGCCAACCAGACCCTTCTGACCCAAACGGCGTCAGCCGCCCGCGCTCAGTATTTTGAGCGGGTGGTGCGGGACATGGAAAGCCGCTTCCCGGAAAAGGTTGTACAGCAGCAGGAAAAGGAAAAGCAGCAGTACCCCAAGCTCGAAGGCCACATGCAGACGAAGGAAGGCACCTGGCATAGCGTGAGCCTGTATGTGGACAAGGAAGGCCAGCCGCGCGGCTCTGTGGCCGTGGAAAACAGGGCGCAGGGACTGACCGAACGGTTTTTGCCGAAGTTCGAAGAGCGGGTTTCGGAAAAAACCGGTGAGAAGTTCCTGACAGCCAAAGCGGATCGCGCGGACGGCAAGACCTTGTATGTAAACCTGATGCCGCACGAAAAGGGCAATGAGCGCTGGCTGTCCGCCAGTTTCGCCGAGCGCGACCCGGCCAAGGAAAGAGGTCAGCAGTTGACGGCCGTCGAGGGCAAAGGTGGCGACATGAAGCCGAATCAGGCGTTGCTGGACAAGGCCGACAAGGGCCGCACGGCGCAGTACCTGCGGGAAACCTTGAAGATCGACCCGGTGAAAATCCATGAACGGGATCAGGCCCGCAAAGGCTTGCAGCCGGCAGGCTTGCAGCCGGCGAAAGGGGTGCAGATATGAGCACCGCCACCGAAATCCGGGGCTGGTTGGCCGATGAACTGGCGCATGCCGGTCCCCGGCGAAGGGCACAACTGGCGAAGCTGGCGGACCACCTGAAGCGGGCAGAGCAGCACATTCATGCGGCGGCCCTGCCCGTGGGGTCGTTCCAGCGGCAGATCGCTCGCATCCACGAGCGCAAGATGGTCTCTGAAGCTATGCACCTGGGCTTTCATCCGCAGGAAGAGGAGCTCAAGGAGTTGGGGCTGCACGTTGCCGGACAGGCTTTGGGGCTGTCCCTGTAAGGC
>JAEHJW020004669.1_pt1 | contig 26801 bp, 42 predicted proteins | sample 9271431 | NCBI WGS metagenome assembly JAEHJW02 | reverse complement strand
ATTCCGACTCCGAGGCCTCTCTTCATGTCTTTTAAAATTCCTTCAATCTCCTTTCTGAAAACTATGATGCGTATGGTTTTCGGTTTTGACATGTTTATCACTTACTTGTCTATTGAGTCTTCTATCGGAGCTGAGATTCTCTCTAGATGTCTTTGCCACGCTGGTAATATCTCTTTGAGGAACGCTTCAGTCTGAAGTTCGTATAAGTCTCTAGCGGCTTTCGTTTCAGATGAATATATTGAGACTGATTCTATGTATCTCGCTGATTCTAGTCTCTCTAAGTCTTTCGGACTGAGAGACTTTTTGGGCTTAGTGGTCGGTTTAGTGATTTGTAATCTATTGAGGAGTCCCATTATATTCACCATCACTTCCAGTCGCGATAGACAAGTCGTTCAGCCACGAGCTGAAGGTATTATCTGAGATTAGTATCACTCGATGTTTCTTGAACGACTCTGTCTTCTTCACTGCTTCGTACTTGCGTCTCATTTGAGACTCGACTTTCTTTGTCAGTCTCAGGCTTATTGAATTCATTGATTCACCTTTTGTCTCCCGAACCTCCTATAGTTCCAGAGTTCATTCTCTCAGTCAGCTTCTCAATATTGAAATTGGCGATGTCTGAGAGAGGTATCTTCAGGTATCTTGACAGTTCGCTTAAATACCAGAGTACGTCTCCCAACTCGTTTTTCAGTTCGTCGACTTTCACTTCGGTTATCATATAGTCATCGTCGCGAATTACTTTCTTCGCTTTGTTAGCGACTTCTCCAGCCTCTCCAGCGAGTCCCATGACTAAATAGTAAAAGTACTCGCTCGAGATTCTGAAGTGGTTCAAAGTCGAGTAGTCTTGATTGACGATGTTGAACTTCGAGGCTTCGGATTGATACTTGTTGAAGGTCTCTATCATTGTCTCACGTTTTTTGACGACATGTATATCCTATCGCATACGAAGTTAAGTCTTATCTCTACGGACTTAGTCTTGTACTTGATTAGCTTCCAATCTTCTGACACTAGAGCTGATGAGACTGTTGCCATTCAATCACTCCATCTTCTGAACGTATCTGACTTCGCAAGTCTTTGAACAGAATGTCAGCTTCACGTTGTTTATCGTGACTCTGACGTTGAACGGTCTCTCGAACTTCGTTTCATTGCAGAAGTCGCATACAATCGTAGCTTTCTGGGGCTTAGCGGCTTTCGAGGCTTCACTCTTCGCTTGAGCGAGAGGAGTCGAGGCTTGAGACTCAGTCTCAGTCTTCGGCTTTACAGCTTTCTCTGTCACAGTTTCGGTCTGTTTTCTAATTGTCGGCATTTATTCACCATTTAAGCATATCTCACAAACGTAAATAGTCGAGTATACGTCTTCGATTTTGTACAGCTTAGCGGGAATCTTGTTGCATGTCTCGCATGGATACTCGGTCTCGTTCGGGACTCTAATGATTTTTTGAGTCATTCATATCACTTATTCTATATATAATTATAACTATATAAATATATAAACCTATCTATTCACTTTTTAACTCTCTCTATTTTAAGCTTAGCGATATGACAGCTAGCTGCATCCATCCAGACTATTCTGTCTCCAAGTAAGACAACTCGGCTTCCGTCTGGGAACGTCAATTGTTTTCCTACCAGCGCTTCTTTTAGTTGGGATGACATTTAATCACAATATATATTATAACTATATAGATATATAAACTTATCATTACTAGACTCATACTTCGAGTGAAGCTTATTATTATTCTAGTCTCTTAGATGATGCGTATATCTTTCCGTTGACGAACTCGAAGCTCATTAGCATATTAGCATCTGAGTTTATATACGTGATGTTGTGCCACGAATCTGATACTCGGTGAGATGTATATAATTTAATATTATCTCCTTCTATTTAAGATTCGCTTCAGTTCTTCAGCTGACCCAGTAATTCCAGTCGCGTCTCCTTTCAGTCCCGTCACGTCGCCTCTTAGTCCCGAGACGTTTCCACTTAGTTTCGATACGTCTCCGCTAATCTTTGACACGTCACCTCTGATTTTAGATGCGTTTCCGTTAATATTCGATACGTCTCCTTTAATCTTTGATACATTTCCTTTCAATCCCGTTACGTCTCCAGTTATATTCGAAATGTCTCCATGTAAGTCTCCTATTTTGCCTCTGAGATTATTTAGTTTTCCAGAAATTCCGAATATCGAGCCGCTTAAATTCGAGACGTCTCCTCTGAGCTCGAATAAATTGAGCATTCCAGTAATATTAGATACGTCTACTCTTAGGTTCGTGACGTCTCCAGATTTGTGAGATATGTCTCCTCTGATATTCGATACGTCTCCTTGAATCCCGCCTTGAGTTCCTCCGAAACTTCCCCAGATTCTCGATACGTCTCCGGTCACCATTCTTTTCTCTCCTAAATATCCACCGAGTCTAGACACATTGCCTCTTAGTCCCGATACGTCTCCGCTTAGTTTCGATACGTCTCCACTAATATTAGAAGCGTTCCCGCTTATCTTAGAACAGTTGCCATGTATATGTGATAAGTCTCCGCGAAGGTGTTTTCGAGAACCGTAGAGTCCGGACGGATTAGTTGTAGCTCTCCTCGTAGACGAAGTCCTGACAACTGATAATTGCTGCATAGCTCGTCTTTCAGATTCAGTCATCTCATCGTTATGTCGAGACGACTTAGCCGACTTTCCAATTAGAATTGAGTCTGAGTTAGTCATGTTATTCACTTTATCGATATTATTATATATAATAACATATATAAATGTTTCTAGTGACTTATGAGTTTTTTGACTCGACGAGAAGCGAGGAGAGGGTAAATATTATTCTATATAATAGTTAAAATTCAAAAGAGTCAGCAAAAAATTGAGTTTTTTTTGAGCTAAAAAATTGACTTTCTGGGACCTAGCGAAAAGTTTTAAATTTTGATAGGGATAGGTTTATATATTTATAATGTGTAATCTATCGACTCAAAAAGTCAGCTTTTTTGACTAAGCGACTAAAAAAGTCGTCTTTCAGAGTGTATAGTAGTATATCGTATGAATAGAAACGTTTATAAATATTATTTGTTATATAGTAGTTTCAAGCTTTCAGAAATTCGAAAACTCGAAGCACTAGCTGAAAAGCGGTCAGTTTTGACAAAAAGTGGTCAGTTTTGACCGCTTTAGGGCTAAAAACAGGCAGCTTTTTAGTAACTTATCTTTATAAAGGCGGTCAAAAGAATAAATATATAAACCTTTCTATCGAGTTTTGATGCCGGAAAACGTAAAACTTAGCAAAAAAAATCAAAAAAAAAGGTTGTCTAATTATACACTCATGAAAGTTGGATGAGTCGAGTTTTTGCTTTTTAAGCTTCTATCATCAAATCGATACTCATTTGACTTTAATAAATGTATAATTGGTCTACTAAATGATAGATTTATATATTTATACATTTAAAACTAGAAGAGTTTTGTCGTCTTTGGGACTCAGTTTTCGATAAATTACTTGTTAACTAATAGCAACCTTTATTAACTTTCTTTATTCAATACAATTCAGGTGAACGAATGGACAAAAAAAGCATTGAGAAGTTCAGAGGGATAGAGGTAAAATTAGTAGTTCAGTTTTCATACTCTGACCAGATACTATATTTTACTGGGAAGATTAAATCGGTGAGTAGTTCTACGACTGAATTCGTTGATAAGTTCGATAAATTAATTTCAATCGATTCGTCGTGCATTAAAAAAATTGAATCTGTTTAGCGAGACGTGGTTGAGTGAAATCTCTTAAAGCAATCGTCTCTCAGAAAACAGTCTCCGAACAAGAGTACATGACTGTAATACTTAACGCAGTCATTTCTAGCGCTAAGTACGGGTTGGTCTACGAGACTGAGAGGAATAAGATATTCTCGACTCGTGCTAACTTGCACGCTTTAGTAATTATGCCTTTCAGCGCAGGAAAGACTAGTACGTTTTTCAATATAAAGTCTGGGATTTACGCATATGATATTACATTCCCAGGACTAATTGGCTCTGTAACGAAAGACGGAGAGGTGATAGAGAGTTCGCTAATGAAGGCGGGAGGGAAGACTGTAATAATCGACGAGTTTCAATTACTATCATTAGATGTTAAAAATGCTATGAATTCGATATTGGAATATCCTCATACATACTCTAGAAATCTGGGATTTAAAATCGCGAGGTCAGTCTCTAAGGGAAACAAGTATTTTAAAATCTCAGCTAAAGCGGGGTCTAACTCATTCTCAGTCTATTCTAAGTTTTCATGTATCGCGGGGGGAATGTATCTGACTAAGAAGTCGACGATAGACAAGGCGTGGTTTTCAAGATTCGTTCCCATCAGATTATCGCCGTCAATTGATTGGTACGAGAAGATGTCTAAGGGAGAGAAGCTAATAAGCATCTATCCGAAATACTACGAGGGAGACTTCAAGATTCGGAACTACTTAGAATTAAACGAGATATACTGGGACGTCATTAAGTCTTCGAACGTCTCTCTGTACTTCGAATCTCATAAGAATGAGACGGGGTATCTAGTCAGAGCAATGCAAGACGTAATGAGGATTAGCTGTTTCATCGCATCGCTAAATAACAATGTAATCATAAGAAAACGAGACTTCATGGACTCACTTAAATTCCTTCCTCACATGCTTAGCGCTTATATTTACAGTGACTTAGACGAACTGGATTTTTACTTAGTATCTTCATATCCTTCAATCAATCAGACTGAGGTTTCAGAAAAGTACAGAGTTTCACAAGCTTCCATTTCTCGGAGAATCGAAAAGCTTCAAGAACAGGGACTTCTGAGAATCGCTGAGAATCAAATGAATAACGAATTAGTGTGATAGAATGGTCGATTTGAACTACATAAATTCCAACATAACGTACTTTAAAGATTCAGAATCAGTCTTCGGTAATATTCTATTATATTATAGAGACGGATTCGAATCAAAGGTTATTTCAATTCCATGGACTAGAAAGATACTGCCCCGATTCCTCCCTCTCAGTTGGGATTATTACTTCTATAATAATATACAGATAAACTCGTCGAACTTCAAGTTCTGCTTCTACGACATAGAATGTTCAGACACTGAATCGATTCGAGACTTCACTAATAAGCGAATCGTTTCTATCGCGTTCGAAGACATGGAGGGGAACCGATTCGTCTTCTGTGACGGCGACGAGGAGAAGATACTGAATAATACGTATACGTTTTTCAGCCAATACGATATGATGATAGGGTTCTACAGTGACGAATTCGACTTCCCGATACTTGTATCTCGCGGGTTGAAGTATGGGATAAACTTCATGGACTGGTATTGGAAAGAAGCTGACTTGTATTTCATATTCAAGAAGTTCAATAATATAAGCGTAGTTCTGTCTGCGTCTAAGCTTACTTCGTGGTCTCTGAACTCATTAGCGAAGGAGTTTCTGGGAATGGCGAAAATAGACATTCATCGAGACGATTCGTCGACTCCAGTGATAATGAATTTATTCAACACCGACAGAGAGACTTTAAAAAAATACAATCAAATGGACGTCGAAATAACTAAGAAACTCGCTGTCAAGTTCGATATAATCGAGACTCTTAAAGTCATGAGTGACGAGACTAAAGCTCCGATTCAAAGCATTTCAGCGTCAATGGCTCCCGCGATTGAGTTCATATTATTATCATATATACTAAATAACTATAAGAGTAAAGCTGAGCGGGACGAAATATTCAAGTATCTCGAGGCTAGCTACTATTCGACGCCAAGCGAATATTCGGGTGCGAACAATTTAATCTCCGAACTGGGATATTATAAGGACATTTGCGTATACGACTTTCATAGCATGTACCCTAGCTTAATCAGGACTTTCAATATCTCATTCGAAACGATTTTAAATCTTTCAGAGTATGACTTAAATCACTTATCAGACTCGATTGTGCTGAATCGACTCATCTCGGCTAATCAGGGCATCCTCTCGAGGATAAGCGATTCGTTGCAAGCTAAGCGAGACTATTACAAGCAGACGGGACAGAAGACTCGGGAGGTGAGTATTAAATTGATAAACAACTCTCTCTACGGGTATTTCGGAGGAAAGAACGTTAAATTCCACAATACTAAAATCGCATCCGCGATTACATTCTTAGCTCGAGACGTATTGAACTCAGTCTTCTATCATTTCAACGCAGTCTATGGTGACACTGATTCGATATTTGTAAACGTACCAGTTGACGAAGTTGAGTCTGTGAAGGATAAAATAAATGGATTCATTCGAGACAAATATAAGCTTAGCGATAGATTCTACCTCGAGATGGCAGTCGATAAATATTTCAAGAAGCTGATACTCATATCGAAGAAGAAGTATATCGGATTGAAGCTCGACGGGTCTATCGGCGGAAAGGGGTCCGAGCTAGTCAGAAGCGATTTTACAGTCTACGGAAAGGAAATGATGACTGAGCTAGTCGAGAAGATACTATTGGAAGGTCAAACTAAGTCTCAGATATTCAGATACTTGAAGACTAAGCGTTCTGAGATTCTGTCTGGAAAAGTTTCAGCCGATAAATTGATACTGTTTCAGACTCTGACTAAGCTTCCCGACGAATATAGGGTCAAGCTTCCTCACGTCTCAGTCGCTGAACAGATGATGAAGAACAAGGAACAAGTCTATCTGGGAATGAAGATTCGATACTTGATAGTCAAAAACGATTCGAGTTCCAGAATAACGGCAATCTCCGCTGACGACGAAAAGAATTATAAGAATATCGATTATTCATATTACTGGTCGAACAAGCTGTTCCCAGCGATTGAAAGAATACTTCGAGTCGTGTATCAAGTCACTGATTCAGAAATAAATTTATTGGCCTCGACTAAGAATCTTGGCGACCAGAAGCAATTAATTTACTAGAGTATAAGCTAGTATATGTAATGTTTATATATCTATTCTATTACATATTAATCGGTGAATGAATATGCCAACAAACGAATCGAGTGCTAGCGACTTCTCTAAGTTTCTAGCGACTGAAACGCAGAGACTAGCTGAAGAGAGAAAAGCTGCGATGTCTGAGAAGGGAATGTCGGAATGGGCTAAGCTGAATGTCGGGTCTAACCGTCTGAAGTTTTATCCCGTAGCTCCACGCGACCATCCAGTGTTCGCTGGAAAGAAAGTCTTTAAGGTGTCTCAGGATGGAGTCGACAAAGACTTGAGTATTAGCTCGAATGGAAAGTTCTATCAAGATTTGATAAAAGCGCTTTCATCTGGAAAGTACAATCTTGATATTGTCCGAACTGGAACAGGCAGGACAGATACTCGCTACTCTCTGGTAGTTTTAGAGTAGGTGATTTGAATGCAGAAAATAATTATTCCTGACGTTCAGGCGGCGAAGCGCTCTGCATTGAAAGTCTATTTAGCTTCGCCGTTTTTTAACGATGAACAAGTCAAACGACTAGCTAAAGCTAGAGACTTAATAAAGGACCTCGGGTATGAAGTCTGGGCAGCATATTACGATGGGATTGTTGTCTCGACTGATTCCTCGATAGAGGAGAGGTATAATTCATTTAAATATAATATAGATAATATCTCGAACTCTGATTTGCTAGTCGCAATCACAAATGACAAAGATATGGGAACTCTGATAGAAATCGGAGTCGCGATTCAAGCTAAAGTTCCGATAATTGCATTTTGGGAAAACGGTTCGGGTCCCGTTAATCTTATGCTAGCTCAGGCGAGCGTAAGCGTAGCAAAGACGTTCGATGAGTTGCATATCGCTCTCGGAGACTTCAAGTTTTTCGGAAAGACGAACAAGATAAATCCTTATACCGGGGAGATAGAATGACGATAGATTCAATGATGGAACTTAGGAAGTTGAAGACTATCAGAAGGTTCAATCTTCGAGAGATGATTCAGACTGATACTGATGCTAGCCACTCCTACTATACGACTATACTAGCTATCGATATAGCAGACTATATTAATAAAACTACTAATTACAAGTTTTCGACCGAGGAATTTGCTGCTCTGATGATTGAGGCGTTATATCATGATTCGGAAGAGTCGATTCTCGGAGACGTAATAACTCCGACTAAATATTCCGAAGCGAACTTCAGTGAGTATTTAGTCGCTTATCGAGCTTTGACGAACACGATTCGGACTTCTATGCTAGTCTCTCTTCCCGGAGTAGGCTTGATTGATAAAAACTATACTACTACAATCACTTTGGGAGACTGGGTTTTAAAATTAGCGGATAAATTGGAGGCTTATACTACTTCATCCGAAGAGATTTGGCTCGGGAATAAGTTCTTCGTTCCTATCAGAGACTCTATCTTAAGCGCAATCTCAAAAATCTTATTTGAAGTCCGAGTTTCTGATGACTTCGCTGAGTATAGTGAGACGCTTATTGAGTACGTGAACTCGTATCGCAATAGAGTCGAGGCGTATTTAAGCTTATGATTGATAGAGGTATCGATATGAAACAAACTAGACCTGTAGATGAAAAGATTAAAAAGGAATTGGAAGCCGCTGTCGCGGAGGGAAATGGAGGCGCGAGTCTATTTAACGATTTAGACTCTGAATTTTTTGACGTGAAGCTTCTGACGTGGACTAAAAATCCTTACATTCCATTAGTCGAAATGCATTTAAATACTTACGGCGATAAGACTTTGAAGTGGAACGATTTGTCTCCGAAGACTAGATTCTACATAGCTAAAAAAGTCTTAGAACGGAAGGGCTATCCTCTCGCATTGGAAGCACCTCAGTTTACGTTTTGGATTCAGGGCGTGACTAGAAGTGCATTCGATGAAATCGCTAGAGCTAGAATCGGAGTCGTGTTCAGTAGCAGGGGATTTAAAGACAACGACTTAAACGGTCTTAGTTTCGTAAAGCCTTATATATTGGATAAAAACGACGAAGAGGAACTTGAAGACTTCTATCTTCGATTGAAAGACTTCTACTTATATCTCAGAAACAAATATCCCGGCTGGGCTAGCAGATATATCATTCCGATGGGAGCTGAATATCACTTCTCGATGACAGCTAATTACTCTTCGCTTCAAAACTTCTGCGCTAGAAGGATGGAGACGACCGAACAAACCGACGTAGTCGCAGTCGCGTGGAAGATTCAAAACCGAATAGCTGAAAAGTTTGAGCTTCTCGGAAACTATCTTCGTCCAGCTAGTGACTTCGCTCATCGAGACTTGACAGTCGAATCGAACTGGTTCTCGTGGATTACTGGGTTGCCTCATAGTTCAGACGGTCGCTATCCGACTACGATTCCCGACTATATAAAAGTCGAGCACGATTATCCTTGTACAGACGTGAAGTTCTTAAAGAAGTCTGGGATAAAAGTCTTAGCTCCCGGAGATTATAAAGACTTGGAATTGAATAACTTGAAGATGGAAGAGAGGCAATTGTTTTACGAGATGATAGAATGACCGACAAATACTCTGAATTCCTGTCTAAGTTCAAATCAGTGTACGACTTTGATAGTGAAACAGATACTCGCGAAAACGGATGCTGGAAATGCGGGATAGCTAGTCTGCTTGAAAATCGACTCGATGACTCGAATAAAAAATTCGGGAAAGTCGGAATGAGTGGAATGTTCGATAAGCTTCACGACGGCTCGACTTCAATTCTATTCATCGGTACGAATGCCTCTTATCGTCGATTTGATGACCAGAGACGAGCTTTCACTCCGATGAATATCGAGGAGAAGTCGCTGGGAGCTATGTTCTTTAAAGCTTTAGTTGACGCTGGATTTGACGATAATTCGTACTCGATATTTATTACAAATATACTTAAATGTACGACTTCAGACAATCGAGGTCCATTCACTACCGAAGCGATGAATTGTAGTGATAATCTTCGTAAAGATATACAGCTAGTGAGCCCTAAAGTCGTAATTCCACTTGGCTATTTGGCAGCTCAGTTTCTGGGAAGTCTATTGACTGAAACAGATAAGCTAAAAATCGGATTGATAATAGAAGCTAGGCATCCCGCGTTCTATTATAGAAATAAATCAATTGGGTATCAAAGCTTAGTATTTGAATTATCTACGATACTTGGAAGAATTGACTTGGGTAGATGGAATGAACGGATATAATAATATAGTAGTAATATTCGAAGGAGCAGACGGAGTCGGGAAGACTACTGCGAAGGCTCGATTCGAGCAGTTGACTGGGTATCGGTACGCTTGTATCGATAGATGGTTTGTAAGCCAAGCGGTGTATGGAATCAAATACCCATCTCCAATAAGGCCGACTCAGTCTGAAGTCTTAAATAGCTTGAAGTCTCTGTTGACTAGTTTCTTTGTCGTCATCGTGCTAATCTATTCAGATAGTAGCAGGAAACTGAACGAAAATTCTAGCTATAATTCAGACATAGAATTATTCAATTCAGTCTTCCGTTCTTATAAAGACGAGCTTTACTTTTCAACAGACTCTAGTCGACTCACTAACTTGTTGATGATAGAAATCGATAATTCGAACTCGAAGTCTTTCGAAGACTTAGACGAAAGTCTGAGTAGCTTATCTATGATGATTATATCTTCAGCTAATAAGGTTGATTGAATGCCAGTCGTTAGATATGTACTTGATAAAAACGGAGAAGCTAGAAAGGTGAGAGTCACTCATCTTAAAAAATGGTTAGTTGATAAAAACAAGTCGACTAGATATATTCCACGAGTGGGAAAACGAGTCTTGTACTCTTCAGTTGAGAGAATCACAGTTCGGCCGACAACAGAAGTCGTACAGAGAGAAACTACAGTTCCAACTCAATCTGATAGAGAGGCTCAGTTGCTATCGATGGAAACGTCTCTGCGAGTTTCACTAGTCTCAGCTCTGTCTATCCCGATGGAATTAGCTGATAAAATTAGAATATCATATTCAGAGGAAGACGGATTGTGGATAATAAATGGATATAAATCCGCTAAGCAGAATCATGACTTCCCTCTAGAAGCGAAGCTGACTTATCAAGACGGTAGATGGAATATCATTTCAATGGACTTCAGAGGGAGAGAACGGACAGACTGGGGACTTATGATTTTGAGGAGTTTAAATGGAGAATAAAAAAACAATCGATCGAATAAATAAGCGAATTGACGAGTTGAAGACTAAGCATTCGAAGCAAGTGAGAGAGGCTAAAATCAGTCCGAGCTACGTTTCAGTCGAGGCAGAGACTAGCGATATGATTCGAATGCTAGAAGAGGTAGCTAAGTGGATAGAGGAGTCTTGATGGCACGACTAGACTTGAAGCTAGACTTAGACTTGTCTTCGTTTAGAGAGGTAAAAAAATTGATTCGAGACAGAATCATCTCGATAAAAATAGTCTATAATTTCAAGCGTGAGTACTTGCCAGCGATAAGTGTAACGAAAGTCGTCAAGACTTCGAAGGGCTTCCACGTCTATCTATCTTTCTATGATAAGAATATAAATTTCAGTACTGAGACTGAGAAGAATTTAGCGACTCTGTTGATTCAAACTGTCTTTGGGAGTGACTTAACTCGCTCAATATTTGATTATCTTCGGGTCACGTCGGAAGACCCTTATTGGAACCTCTTAGCGGACTATAAGAACGGAAAGTCGTTCAACGAGATTCCTTTTTATGCGATTCAGCTGAACGAAATTATTGAGAAAACGTTAGTCTACTAAATGATATATTTATATATTTATATGATTCATTATATTCGATTCTATGGCTAAAAAGAGACGAATTTTTGATTCGGAGACTATCAATTCATTAGATTCTATTTATGCTAAGTCTAAATCTAGAAGAGAGTTTTTCGCTAGCGCTAAAGCTTCAGACGTAAGGCTTCGAGACTACTATCTAGATAAATTCTACTATGATAGAAAGAGGGGAACTAATTCAATCAGAGCTGACACTTCGGAAGCTGAGACTTCGTCTCCGACTCCCGCTACAACTAAGACTTCAGAGCTTCCCGCTGTTTCAGATGGAACTTCGCTAGACAAGATTAATATTTCAGTTGGAAGCAATAAAGCTGAAGCTGATTCTGAGCTAAAATCTATTTATAAAACAATGCTGACTGGGAATGAGCCGGAATCTTCTGACGAGTCGAAGTCTGATAATTCAAAGTCTAGTTCTAGCGAAAGTCTTTCTGATGACGATGAGTACTCTGACTCATACTCGAATAGTAGTTTGAATGATGATAATAGAGTGGAGGTCAACCTTAAGAATCCCCTCGCTGCGATTGCAATGACTATTAATAATAAGCTATTATATGGAAGAACTGGAATCATCGGCTATAGGGAACTAGATAGCAACGAGGAGAATCAAATCGCTGAGTCCTCGAAAGGAGTAGTGGGCTATCTGGATAAAATCGCTGACCCGAGGATAAACTATCTGTTCTATTCTTATTTGATTCCCGCAGTCGGGAGACTAGACTTGTACTACGACAAAGTCGCTAGTATCATATCTGCGTACGTCAAGAAGCGAAAGAACAACGTAGTCAATGCAGACTTTAAAGTCGAGTCTAATAACTCGAAGTCTGAACCCGAGGTTTCTTCGTCTCGATATTCTCAAGCTCAAGAACAAGAAGTCGAAAGATGGAAAGCTGCGGGGATTAGAGTCGACCCGTCGTACGACTTTTCGAAGGACTTAGACATTGTGGCTTATCGAGACTTACGGACGATTCGAAATATCGGAAGTTCGTTTTAATGATTAGTGGTGAAACTATGAATTGCAAGATTTGTAAGAGAGAAATTTCAGATTCCGAACTGGCCTACGTTCTGAAGAGAAAGACGATTTGTTCTGATTGCAGAGATTCTCTGCTCAGTCAAGGTTCAGCTGGTACTAAGTCTAAAGTCGAAGTTGCTACTCAGATGTCTTCATCGACTGGTCCGACTTTAAAACGCGGAGACGGAAATACTGAAGTCGAAGAGCTGTCGCCTTCTGAAGACGGTAATGCTGATGATGATGTTGAACTTGAAATTAGCGTCGGAGAGAAGGGAGGCTCCAAGACTGAAAAGAAGTCAGTCGATATAATATAAAGTGAGACGATGAACCCGACGATTTTTTATCGGTGCGAAATCTGCGACAAATTTCAGATTTTCGAATCAATGGACCTTCAAGAGTACGTAGAGTTCGATAAGATTCATCACTCTCATCTCGGCTTTGTTTTGATATTCAAGCTGGAGACTGAGACTCGTACTTCTGATATGTTAAAAACTTATGAGTATATTGGTAGATTGCATGAACTTCTCAAGAACTCCAAGGTCGAAATCGTCAACTCTGATAGCTCAGCTTCCGACAGAAATTCCGAAGTCCCTGAAAGACTCGCTTCTGATGGGAATCTCGGAGGGGAAGCTGACTCTGAACATACGAGCTGAAACTGAAATTTCAGACTCTGACTTGTACGAGCTTCTGAAGTCTGCGGTCGAGTATTTGAACTCTATCAAGACTGAAGATTTGTCTCTGAAAGTCTTATACAGCTCAGTCGATGATGTGGAATGCCGATAGATATAAAATTTTCGCCAGATGAAGACTACAACATACTAGTCGGTAGCAATGGCAGCGGAAAAACTACTCTGATGAAATACTTTATGAGCCGAGTCGACAAATCGATTATCTACGTATTGAACGCGGGAGGAGATAAGTCGTGGAGCAAACTGTACAGTCCCGACAGAGTCGTCGTTCCCGCTGAGTATACTGTTAAGTGGCTAGACAAGTATCTGCTAAGATTCACGTCTGACGAAACTATAAAACGAGCGTGCTTAGTATTTGACGACGCTGACAATTTCGATATTCGAAAATCCGTTGTATTTAAAAGCATGTATATAAATAGTCGAAGACTGGCTGTCGGAGGGTGGCTAAGCGTCCGAAAACTAAATTCGATTCCGATTGAGGTCTATAATAACGCTCGGTACTTGTTTATCGGAAGACAAAACAGCGATAGGACAGTGTGGTATTTGAGTGAAACGCTTGGAAGAGCGAGGGGAGAACTTCTTAAAACTCTGAAGCCTCACAACTTCTTAGTCTACGATACAGTCGCTCAAGTGAGTGATATAATATATATAAGGTAATATAGTGCTAGAACTACTTATTTTTTGGCTTCTAATACTAAGCGGAGATGCTCTGATTGGAACTATAATGTTCAGATATACGACGTCAAAGTGGTGGTGGCAGAAAGAAAAGAACAAGTCTCCGTGGAGTTTTAATATCAGTCCCGACGGATGGTCTTTCGGAGCTAAAGACTTCAATCCGCTTCAGACTATCAAGCGAGTCTACGAAGACTTGACTGGACAGAATCAGAGCGTTGAAGACTCGATAAAATCTGCTGTGAATAAGGAGGTCTCAGCGAGAATCAAGTCTAGGATTCAGAAAGAACTGTCTGAGTCTTCAGAGATAGACGAGTATATATCAGAGACTGTTCAGAAGACTTTGAAAGATATGTTTGGTGGGGATAAATGAATAGAATAATAACGATAAGCATAGACGAAGACGTGCTAGCAGAGTTCAAGAAACGAGTAGCTAAAGACAACGGAGGGATGCTGGAGAAGGGATTAATCTCTTCGACTATCAGCGATTTGATGTCAGAGTATTCTCGATTCGGAAAGAAGTGACTCTGTATTTAAATATATAAATAACTTCTATTTATATACTTATTCTTCGTAATACTAATCATATAGAAATAAAAGTTGATTTGCATGGCAACTATGTTATATGATAAAGTAATAGGAGGGGTTGGCGGCGGATTCGGAGTGGGGGTTTTTACAGCAGTAGTCAGCGCAGCAACAGCTGGAACTTCAGTGACTCTCCAGGCGGCAATGACTAATCCTCTGACAGGATTCTTCGTAGCGCTCGGATTCGGTCTTGGCTTTGTAGCTGAATATGCAACTTATCATAAGAAGCTAGACAAGGAAAGAAAAGCTGAAGCTTCAGATGAGCAGAAGGCGTAAATTCTTATATGTATAATCGGTGAATTTGATGGAACTTTTGTCTGAAGAGAATAAAAGGCTTGTAGAGTATGGTCTTGGCGGAATTGTCGGTCTGATAGGCGCGGGGTATCTCGCTCCATATCTTAACTCTAATGTATACGAGTTAGTCGGAGGTCTAGTCGTACTCGGCGGAACTTTGTATTTCATAAATGGAACAGCTGGCTGGAAAGGCCCAGTTAAGCTTCTCGGCTCTGTTCTTGGACTCATATTCGTAGTGAGGGGAATCCTCGGATTCGTCCCTAGCGTAGCTTCTCAGGTGTCTCAGTACACACTGAACATACTGTGATGTGATTTTAATTGGTGAATATTATGACAACACAACCGGCTCAAGTAGGACAGATAGGAGTTGGAGATAAGATGTTTCTTGTCTCATTTGCAGTAACCGCTAGCATGGCGTCGAACACGACATTGACGGGTACTATATATCCTTATGGGATAGACGATGGAACTACATTTACAGCGTTTCAGATTCCATCTGGGATAAAATATAGTATGGTCGACTTGTATGTGAATTCGAGCCCGACTACAGACGGTCAGCTTGCATTCTATCTTAACGGAAACAAGCAGGGAGAAAACTTCTTCCTCAGCTCAATAGTAGTTGGAAACACTAGCAGAAGCAAGCCGTCACAGCCGATAGTTCTAGAACAGGGAGCTACGTTCACTGTGAAGTTTACGTCTCTAGTCGCTGGCCCAACTGCAGCATATACGCAGAACCTGATATTGCACTTCTTAGCGACACCAGCGTAAAGGTCTAGTTTCGGGTCACCTCTTTCGGAGAGAGAATGAAATATTTCTCTCTCCGTTATATTTAAACTGATGATAGCATGAAAGGGTCTGAGATAGCATTAGCTGTAGTCGCAGTCGCTGGAATCGGATATGTCGCATACTCATATCTGACGAATGGCAGCTCTTCGACTTCTGTCCAGCCTACTGGCCCGACGTCTTCAATCGGTCAAGCAACTCCATATGAGACGACTGGACATTTAGAGGACCCGCTTATTAATGAATTGTTAAATGCAATACAAGGTCTCGGAGGAATTACTGGAAATTCATCTCCCGGGACGTCGACTGCTACTGTTTTGCCTTCTACTTCGACTTCATCTCCCATTATATTCGCTAATCCTACTACGCCTACGATAGCTACACCGTCTTATGATATGCCAATGGGAAGTCCGGTAAACTTATCTACTTCACCATTGACGACTTCAACTTCAAAACCTCTCAATGTTTCTAAGCTTCCTCTTAGCAAATTTACTTCGACTCCGTCTGTTTCGTCTTCGTCAGTTGTATCTACTGGTCTATCTGAAGATTTAAATAACGCTATTCAGATTCAAAAGTACAATCCGTATTATAAACCTCCGACAAAGTCGCAGATTTCAGGAACTTCCACAGTTTCAACTACGTCTTCAATCGGAGCTGCAATAACTGGATTCAATTCAGATTTAATAAGTTCTGCAGTCAAAGCTGCGACTGGAAGTACTTCAGCTGCTAATAAAGCTGTGTCTACGTACTTGAATGTGACTAGACCAGTGGTGACTACGGTTGAAGCTGTATCTCATCCGGTAATACAAGCGGTTAATCAGGCTTCAACTGCAGTTCAGTCTGCCATAACTACGACTAATAAAGCAATTAGTTCAGCGAGTTCAGATGTAGCATCTGCAGCAGCAAGCGCGGCGACTAACGCTGTAAATAGTATTAGTAGTCTATTTAGCCACTTGTAGATGATAACATGATAGTATTAAACGATTTAGTCGCTCAAGCGACCTCTCGAGGGAAACGTCTGTCTATCAGTACTAAGACGCCATCTAGAGGCGAAGTCGTTAGTCTCTCTAAGCAGCAAATCGCTTCGCTGAGCCGAACTGTTAATTTCAATCAGCCTCTAATCACCGGCTCAGCTAAGCCTCTTATATTTGGAAGCAATGCGAGTTTATGATAGATGATATTAATGCCAACAACGCCAAGCGGTAGTCAGGAGGGAAGCTCTACGACAACGTCAGTCTCTAACAGCATTACGGGACAGAGCTCAGTCGCTAACTACTCGTCTCAAGTCGTTTACGATAGAGTAATTTCAGTCAATGGTCTGGGAGGCTCTATAACCGTATCTAGCAGTAGTCTGACTGTGTCTGCTTCGTCTTCTAGCGTTTCAATCGAGCTGCCTTCGGTAGTTCCCGGGTCGGGATTCAAGACTTCTATCACCTCGACTTCGTCTCCAACAGTCGGCACGTCTCCCTACTCGTATAAGAATAGTTCCGCTTCGAATCAGCAAGTCTTGATAGTCGGAGGGACGATAAGCTCAATATCTTTTACTCCGTCTGGCGGGTCAGCTATCACTATAAATATAACAACTTCTCAAATCATACTTAGAGTCGGAGATTCAATATCAATTACATATACGGTCGCTCCAACTCTAACTGTAATTCAATTATGAGAGTTGAATCGAATGGATTATACACTGGAATATCATAAGGAATTAGAACGTAAGGTCACGATGCTGTTCGACAACGTGTCTAAAGTCTCAGACAAAGCAGACGAAGCTAAGACTGAGGCGTTAGCTGTAAAACAGAGGATAAATTATCTGACTATGCTAACTGTTCTATTAGTGATACTTACAATACCTCAGTCGATTCCGTATTTCGAAATTCTGATTAGGCTTATGTTTGGTGTATAATATGACTTCAAATTCCTCTATGACTCCCGAAGACGAAGAGTATCTTAAAAAAATATTCGAGCTTCTGTCTATCAATTCAATAAAGCGTGGGATCGCGACGTCTCCCAATACAGTGATACTAGATAGCTCTAATCTTAGCCAGACTCTTGAATTCACTCAGTATTACGATTTGATAATTTGGGTAAATGGGACTCCGTCTTCAGACATAACTGTCAACATAAACTCCTCTGTGACGAATAGCATCGCAGGAGTCTCGTATCTCAAATTGAACGCTTCTCAGACTCGCTATATAATCAGGGGAATTCGACTGAACAGCATTAGCGTGAATTCTACAACTATCAGTACGTACTCAGTCTATGTAACGTACATGGGATATTCTGATTATCGAGAACCTGAGCTGTCGGTGTAATTATGGTAGAAACAAAACTCGTAGCTGCTGGAGTCGCCGCAGTAGTCTTAAGCGTAGTCGGGCTGTATATCGTTGACAAATCTAGCTCAGCGGTGAATGACTTAATTTCTGGGAAGCTTACACCCGAACAAGCGTATAGTCTAATAACTTCAAATCCCATCTCTCAATTAGTCGCTTCGTCTTCAATTAAGTCTAATATCTCTGCAACGAATCCAGCTTACTCTAATGCTAAAGTTATATTCACGAGTGAGCCAATAACTAATACGTCTGTCTTGTCTCAGTCGTCTCCGACTATAATAGTCAGCCCGAATGGAATCGGAACGTATAACCCGCTTCCTTCTAACATTCCTTCGTCTGGACAGGGAAGCCTATCGTCTCCGTACAATGTTAACTACGGTTATAAAGGTCCCGGCTGGTATGCTATAATAAATGGAACGATATACGGAAACGTAAGAGCTATTTCGTCAGCTAGCGAGTTTTCGTCTGCTTATGGGTAATAGTATGGTATCTGATAGAGATGTGTATTTAATTTCGGCTGTCGCTGGAGTGACTATCTTAGTCGGTGCAATGATGTATCTAAGAGAAAAGGCTCCCGTTATTCGGTCTTCGTCTTCCTCTACTTCTACTTCTACGTCGACTAGTACTATCCCTCAGACTGAAACTACTTCTATTACAATTCCTTCGACGGTCGTCAGCTCGTCGTCTGTCTCGGCTAGGCCGTCTTCTTCGACTTCATCTTCGACTTCTCCTTCTAGCTCGTCAACAATTCGTCCATCTCTATCAATTTCTCCCAATTCAATCTCTCTGTCTCAAGGGGCTAAAATCGTCATTTCGGGAAGCGGATATGTACCTAACAGTCGAGGATATATCACGGCTAATAATATACAGATAGCTATGTTCTCTGCGAATTCCGCGGGGGAGTTTTCAGACGTAGTTTTATATGAGTTCAATCAAGCTCAAGTCTCGGGTCTCGCTAATGCGATTCAGGATTCGTCTGGGAACTATATAACGATGAGAGCGTATGACTTCTCGGGAGGTCCAGTCAGCTCTCCGGCGATTCTGTATTTCGTTAGCTGATATGAATGTCAAAGAATTTCGTCTCTAGTCTATTCAATAGCAATACTAACTCGAAGCCCGATTCGAATCCCGTCTATCTCAGGTCAATTTCTAGCGAACAGCTTTTAGTGACTCTGTCTCCGAATCAGACGATTAACAACTATATGATATTCCCTCCCGACACGATGCTGGTCGCGACATTCTATATAAACAACCAGACTGACATTCCAGCTGGCTCGACTGGAGAGGTCAAGATTCTAATCTTAGATTCTAAGACTGGACACTCGTCTGTCATAACACTGAATAGTTATGTCTACGGAAAGTACATTGAAAACTATCCTATGACTAATATCACTTTTACTAACACTTACTCCGTCGATATTGAAATATACTTTCAGTATACTCTGAAGGACTATTCTAAGTACAGCAATCCCGTGATTCAAGATTTAACTGAGCTGCTATTAATCCCTAACGTCGTCACTAACTCTCTCACAGGAGGGACGAATTTCAGATACTATGGAAGCATTTCAGATTTTAGCTTTTCGAATTTCTCTGTCGGCGATACATTTTACGTTCTAGACCAACAAGTCTACGGGACTAGCTCGACTTCAGCTGGATACGTTAAGGTCCCTTACGTCTCTAACTATACTGAGAATATAAATGTCAGCGCTCTCGGAGCCGCAGAAGACGCGAATCTGTACTTCTTTACAGTCGACTCGACGACTCTCGACCTCCCGTCTAGCGTCACGACTAGCTACGCTGAGATGAATTGGGTCAAGATAGACTTCTACTCTCCTCTATATATCTCATATACTACTCAGACTCTCGATATAGTCTACGACTCAACGACTAACGAATTCACTCTCTCGACTGGAAGCGATTTATCGATTCAGAGCGTTGCTATCTACGAGCAGTCTGTCTCGGCTCCATTCTGTACATATTCAATTAGTTAAATATATATATTTATTCGCTTACATAATAATATCCGTGGTCGAAATGGAAACTCAGAATAAAGAGAGAGTAATATTGGAAGTCAAGATGTTTGATTCGTCCGGAAACTTAGTCAAATCAGAGACTAGAGACGAAGACTTAGTAGTCAACACTGGATTAGCGCTTCGAGCTGCACTTCTCGGAGACGTGTCTACTCCCGTAGCGTTAACCGCAATCGCAGTTGGAACTGGAACTACGACTCCCGCTGCCACTGATACTGCACTCGTGACAGAAGTCATGAGAGTCGCCTCGACTAATAGTGTAATAACTACTAACGTGACAAATGATACTCTAGAAATGGTCGCGACATTCTCTTTCACAGCGAGTTATTCAATAAGCGAAGTCGGGACGTTTAACTCGACGACCGCTAGCAGTGGAACTATGTACTCTAGAGACACGACTGGCCCGTACAGCGTGACTAGTGGAACGTCTCTTCAGTTCACATTTAAGTTCGTCCAGACGAGCTAATGATTATAAGTGGTATGAATGCCTCTAGCTGAAGAGAAGCGAAGACACGTTCGATTCTATCGAACTATAAAGCTTAGCAATGGAGAGTACATTCATATCGCGATAGTCCGAAAAGCTGGTAAGCGAGGAGGCCACACTGTCTCAGGCCCGATTCATAAGCTAAAGCGTTCTAAGTCGTCCCGTCGTCATAGACGTTCTAAGTGAAGCCTGGTAGTATGAATGTCTTTGTCTATAAATGCGTATACGTCAAATGTGTCATCAATCGAGGTCGAATCTCTTTCAACTTCACTTACAACGACAGCGAATGACATAGTAATTGTTGTATTTATAACAACTCCTCAAGTTAACGATTCAGCTACAGTCACGATGTCAGATTCTGCAAATTCAATTACTTGGATTGATGGAGCTTCGACTCCATACTTCGTTCAAAATGACGGAACTACGAGCGGCGCGGTTTGGGCATTTGTAGGAACTACGACTTCAATTTTAAGTTCTGACTCAATAACAATAACTACAAGTTCTGTTACGAGAATATCAACTCAAATTGTCGCAGTTGAAGGTGGTAATTTATCAAGTCCTTTAGATTCTTCTGCACTTACAACTGGAACAAATAGTAGTAATGTTACTTCAGCGACGTCATCTTCTTTCTCAACTTCAAATTCAAATGAATTAATTTTATTTATGGTAGGAGGAGGAGGAGGCTCAACTGGACCAACTGCAGGATTGATTGGAGGAGCTCAATCTTCATTAACTGGTTCGCCTCCGTCAAATGGAGCTTGGACATTTAGTGAATATTTGGTAGTCTCTTCAACTCAATCATCAATAACCGCTTCAATGTCGTGGAGTAGCGGAAGTAATCAGAATGCATATGGAACTTTAAGTCTCATACAAGGACCGACTATGGTTCCCGCAATAATATATTCGTCAGAATCAGAAACATACACATTCCCCGTTTCAATTTCACAACCAATTTCTTATACTTCAGAATCAGAAACATATTCAATATCTGAGTTTCTTATAATTCCAAGCCTAGCGTATAAAGAGTATGAAAACTACAGCCTAGAAGCGAAAGAGGTCGTCACGATACATTACAGCGAAAACGAAACGTACTCGATAGGATTAATTTACGATGTTCCCACGATTACATACTCTAATCAACAGTCTCAATACGTGATATTTGAAAACGCTACTCTCGGAACTAGCACTGGCTATCTCACTAATAACATATCAGTTCACATTCCCGTCGATTCGTCTTCATATATAACTTCAACTAAATATACTCTCAACTCGACATACTTGCCTCCCAATACAAATGTATCTTCAGTCTCAGCGAGCGATATAATCACAGTTGATTTTAACTTCAATTTTACTATCACCCTATCAGTATCATCAACTACAGTGACTGCCACAATTGAAGACTTAGATTCGAATCCCATTCCGAATATAGTTGTAAGCTGGACAGCGACAGGCGGAACCGTCTCTCCGACTCAATCTACTACGAATAGTAGCGGACAAGCTACGACAATCGCGAGTGCTAGTTCAGGAGTCACGGTGACGGCGACTGCTACGATTCTCGGAGTGACGAATAGCGAGAGTGTGAGTGCATGACTATCATACTGACTGTATTCGTTGAAGGGTATCAGAAGAGAGAGATTGAGACTCGACAGTTTTTAGAGTCTATCTCTGCCTCTCAAGTCTTCAAGTCTAATCGCTTGAAGATTCAATCCAAGACAGTCGAGCGGTCTGATATTTACAGCTATCCGGAGATGATAAAATTCTGGTGGGGAAAGGAAGACTTAATACTTCTAGAGCATGACGTCTCTCCGACTATCGACCAGTTTCTATCTCTACTTTCTTGTTCGAGGCCCGTGTGCAATTTTGATTATCAAATCCCCGTCTCGAAGACTGAATATACTATCTTGCACATGGGACTTGGGCTGTCTAAATTCTCGGTTCTGTTTCAGAAGCGAATCGACATCGAAATGTATCTCGCTAATCAGTCGTTCATGAGAGTCGATTACGCGATTCTATCCGCTATGCAGTCTCTCAATCAGTCTTATCATTCTCACGGAGAGGTAAAACATAATCATCGAGTTGAAGATTTAACGGAAGATTTTAAGCTGAGGTCGTTTTAATGAGCTATATTATCCCTCTCGGAATAACAGCTAAAGAGCACAACTTGTCTCCTGGAGAGTCAATCGATTATTTGTTTGACTCTTCAGATACAATGCTCAATATCACAATCCGACTCGATAATGCTAATCAGTATCCGACTAGCGATTCAGTCACGGTGACGATAATCGACTTCGCTCGAGACTTCACGACTAAATATACTCTGACTAGCTTCAGATACGGTATCTATTTTGACGAGATGAGAGTCAATAAGATAATCATCACTAACGGAAGCGGATTAGCGACAGCTGAAGTCTATTTAGAAATAATGACTAAGCCCGTGAGCGAATTCCCTAATGAGATTGCTCAGTTCATAACTCAAATAAACACTACGACTCCTCCTACTAATCAGTCTCTGTACCAGGGCAGCAATAATCGATATACTGGTGACTTAGCTGGCGCTACATTTCTGTCTGGAACTCCAACTGGAACTCCAATCGCTATTCGACAAATATCAGCTCAGTCTACGTCTAGCTCGGCAGTCGGATTCGTCACTATCTCCTTCGCTGAGAATCTGACATTCAATGCTAATATCGAGCCTCTCGGGATTCTTAATTATACTACAGTATTCGCATTCCTCGCTGACTCAATAACTAACGCTCTTCCAAGCTCAGCTACTGAGACTGACACGACTGTAAATTACATAATGATAGATTACTACTTCGACTATAACCTCTCAGTCTCATTCTCGTCTGGTTACTCTATCGAAGTCGACGGGAGTGAGACTACTATAAATTTCAGCGGAAATGTATTGGCGTACTATTATACGAATTCGTCTCTTCCGATTCCCAACGCTTCAATCAGTTCAATCTCAGAATCTGACTCGTCTTATACTCTGTCTCCGACTTCCGGGACTACTAACTCGTCTGGACTCGTTCCGTTTTCAGTCTACAAGTCTCTAGACTCTACGACTACGCTGAACGAAAACACGATAACCGCCTCGACTAAAATCGCGGGAATAACAAAAGCTAATTCCGCTTCGTTCACTCCTTCATTCTCATATACAATATTGCCTCAAAACGGAGAAGGAATCGTAGCTGGAATTGTATACGGTCAAACGTTCTCAGCTGATTCAAATAACGCGGAAGGGAATATACAAATAAGCCAGTCTATCACTCCTCAGAATTCAGACGATATAATATTGGTGGGATATTATGGAACAATTTCGTCTCCTATAACGCTGACTTCTCTTGGAAGCATGAATGATATAAATTTTGAAATCGGGACGGCGGGAACGACTAGCGAACTTACATTCTCAGTTTCAACTTCAACGACGGGAGCGTATTTATTCTTAGTGGGACTTAATTCGTCTTATATAAGTGGACTCGGGAGTTTCTCTACTAGCAACTCAGATTCAATCTCTCTCTCTTCAGACTCATCTGTCACTCTATCAATAGTCTGCCCAGAAGCGTTGGTGACTGAATCGTATTTCGGAAATGGAACAGGGCAGAGAATCACTGTATCTGCTAACTATGGTGGATTCTTTGAAGATGCATACTACTCTATAACTACATTCTTCAATAATTATAATGCACTCACCGTATACGCAATAATCTACTACTTCAATCTGTCTACCTCATCTAGCAACACATACTCATACACGATTTCGTATCCTCCGAATTCGGGAACCTATCCCGAAGTAGGAGTTTGCGAATTGGACGTTTCTGCGATTTCACTTTCATTTCAAGTCACGGCTTCCGACTCTCAAGTCATTCCGAATCAGACTATCACATTCACGTGCAATAATGCTACTGTCTCTCCTACGTCTGCGACTACTGGCACTACTGGATACGCCTCGACTACAGCTTCGTCTCCCAACTATCAAACGACGGTGACGGGAAGCGTGACTATAGCAGGTGATACTAAGTCGATAGATTTCATATTGTGATTATCGATTACGTCTTGAATATGCAGTCTGTCCAGTCTAGCTTCCGTATCAAGACTGACCTGTTGAAGACGTTTATCACTCCGTCTTCGATAGTCTGAATGATGTATTTAGTCTTCTTCTTCTCGTCTACGATTTTATAGAATGGCTCAGTCGCATGCATTTCGACTTTATAAGCGACTCGAGAATCCTTGACTTCTCGGTTCACCATTATTACGTTCATCTGTCCGATAAGTTTCTCAGCTGTCTTCTTCAGAGACGTATCATACTTTACTATGAACAGTTCGCTATCATTAGTCGAATATCCATACTTCCTATCGTGATTGAACAGCGGGTCTCTCGGCTGACTGTCCCAGAATCCCAAGTACTTTGATGCGAAGTGCCTATTATATTTCAGAGACTCTTCCGCTTCTAACTCGTCTCTGTAGTCGACTCTCCTGAGCTCCTTCTGAGACAGCCTCTCTGACACGACTCCATTGTGAGCGACCAGACGAGTAAACTCGACGTCTTTGATTAGCTTCGATCGAGAGAACGAATCCTTGACTACGTTATAATCCAATAGAGGCTGAGTATTCGTAAGGGATATTTCATTCGTCGAGATTCTAGTATGAAATACCATCGCCGAGTAGCCTTTCAGACTGAACGGCAAGTCAGCTAGCTTGTCGACTGACTTATACAAGACGTTCTCTCCAGTCTCAGGATTGAATGCGAAGACTCCAACTCCGTGGCTGTTATAGGAGTTATAATGCTTCACAATCTCGAGTATCTCTTCTCTGCTGTCGCTTAGGTTCCCAGTTATTAGTCCAATTTTGCACATTCTATCACTTCAATATAACAGTCTGTCTATCTGCGGCTTATACGTACTAGTGATTGAAGCCGGCATAGTGAGAATTCTTTCTATCTGACTTATCACGAACTGAATTTCTTTCTTCGCCTCCGCAGCCGAGTCTGGATGAGGCATGATTCGTATCTCTATCGTATCGTGAACTGGATACGCATTGAAGTTGATTGCCTTATATCTAGACGAGTCCTTACGACGAGTGGACAGCTGTCTGTCTATGTCAGACTCTCTATACGATGGCTTGCAATATCTGTTCGTCAGTCTGGCTTCGTATTTTGAGTTCCCTCTGAATTCCGTCTTGTACGCTTTGATGAATTCAGAGTAATAGAACTTGTGAGTCAGTATGCCAAAGTTCGAACCGATATTCTTTAATCTAATATGAATATGGAATCCGCAAGTTCCGTTCGTCTCGACTAGCTTCATAAGCCAGTCTAGAGTCTCGTGTATCTCCGGAAGTTCGTCTGAGTAATACTTTATTTCAGCGTTCTCATATGCAGTTTCAGGAACGTAGACTGACCCATCGCTTTCGACTTCTAGTCTAGAGAGGCCTCCGTTGCTTTCTCGTCTAATTTTCTGAAGTCCCTCTTCAGTCTTGATTCCGCATTCTAGCTCGAATCCGAGAGACTCGATATGTTCGCTTATCATGTTATTCACCTTCGACCGCTTTAATCTTGACTTCTATATCCGCGGAATTTGAGATATTGAATATCGTCGAATAGACTGACTTAATTCTAAGTATCAGCTTGTTTAACTCAGTCACCGTGAGAAGCTTCTCGATTGGAATGGAGACTTCTAGCTTCTGATTCGGAACAACTCTGAATATTACGAAGTTGACTCCGGCGTTTGATATTGCCGGCTCTCGAATCGAATCAACTGAGTACTCGCTAGAAGTGAATCCTAGCCTTTCAGCTACTGATTCGCCGTCTGGTCTCGAGTAATACGAGACTGGAGTCGAATCGTCTCTTCCAAATGAAGATGGAGAGACTCTAATCTGAAGACCGAAGTCCTCGTACTTTCTCTTCAGAGCGTCCCATTCTTCTGCCTCGTATCTTAAGACTAGACTGCTTTTCATCTGTCTTATTCTGTAAGTTAATTTCATCTAATCACATTATATATTATAACTATATAAATATATAAACCTATCTATCTGTCAGAGTCGCTCGAGTCGGCAGAGACGCGTGAGACGGAAGAGTCGGCAGAATCAGGGACGACTCGACTAAGTCGTTTTTCGAACCTAACTAATATATAAACCTATCTATCTGTCAGAGTCGCTCGAGTCGGCAGAGACGCGTGAGACGGAAGAGTCGGCAGAGTCGGCGGAGACGGGCCGCGGGCTCGTCGGCAGAGTCGGCGGAGACGGGCCGCGGGCTCGTCGGCTGAGACGAGTTTCGGGCTGCTGTGTCG
>JAEHJW020007587.1_pt1 | contig 26802 bp, 58 predicted proteins | sample 9271431 | NCBI WGS metagenome assembly JAEHJW02 | reverse complement strand
TCTAATTGTTATTTACAGATATTATTTTACTCGAAGATAAAAAAACGGAATAGATTTTATACTGTTAATAAAACGTAGGTGTGTTTTTGGTTGGTCGGTACTTCTGGTTATTTAACCACGGGTTCTTCCACTACTGGATTGATCTGATTTCTTAAAAGAAGCTGTTTCAGTCTCTCGCCATACTCCTCCACTAAACGTTTAGCCGACATATATTGTGCCCTCTCCTCGTTAATCTTCTGTCTTATCACATGGCATACCACATTCTCGATCCTTGGCGTAGAAACTCCGCAAGCCTTTGCCACTTCGTTTAGCTGTTCGCCATCTACTACGCGCAAAACTATCTGCTCATTCCTTTCTTTCTCTTCCCATTTACAGTGCCGCATAATTATAAGTCTCTATATATTTTTTTGTACCGTTAAAAATCCGGCTTATTTAGGTTCCGTTCCTCAACTTCACCCTTTCTGCCGGAATCCCTTGGAGGATTATTGGGGTAACTATGATGTTATTTTTTCATCAGCCTCCCTTGAGTTGTTGAATGATTGTGGCTTGACCATAAGAGTAAACTTTTCCTCAAACTCTTTCAGCTTTGCTTCTTTAGCGGCATGGTACATATTTGTTTGAGGTCAGACATTTTTATAATCTTTTTTGTGTGCGAGTAAGATAACCGAAATATCCCGCCATTTCTATACGTCGTATTTTTTTTACCAGGTAAAAAATAAGAGGGCAATAAGCATAAAAAATCCGGCAAAAGTCGCGCTCCGTGTGAGCGTGTGGATTGAAACTTGATAGGAAACTAATTAATGAATTTATGTAGGGTTAGCGAAAAAATTTGGGGGTGAAGTGATTAAAATAAAAACCCGCCGAAACGGGTTAACGAATCATTTTTTTTATTGCCGATTCGAAAAAGATATATTCCGTTTTTATAAAATCTTTACCCTCAATTAATTTTGGGGGGATAGTTTTGCCGTGTGTTGTGTAGCCGGAGATTATCTGATGTAGCCGGGAGCGGTTGTTGATTCCAGCCGCCCGCATGAATTCTTCTTTTGTGTAATATTTTTTATTCATTTTTCGTCTCCATTATTAATTTATTTTTTATCTGAGAATTTCCAGCTTCCGTTCATCATCCGCAAGAAGAACGGGAGTGTTGGCAATATCAAACCGAGAGACATTGCAAGAAGAAAAACATACAACAATACAACTGTGTTTTCTCCTTTCTCGTCCCCCAAGATTTTTTCAAAAAACATTTTTGTTTTTTCGTATCTATCCATTTTTTTCTCCTAAATAAATTTTTGCAATTTCATTGGTTACTTTGTTCAATGTTCCCCGCCATCAAATTAAAATTATCAAAAACTTTTTTGAGTTCTTGACGCTCTTTCTGCGTTGCTTTCTCTACGCGGTAATTTAAAATTATCCATGATTGTAAATCAAGAGCGTCTCCATCATTGAGCACGATCACCGGCTGCCCATAATGTGATGCCGGATGATCGGTAGTAACTTTGGCGCGCATATTTTTGCGCGCGCCGTTACCAAATAAATCAACATAAGATAACATCATATCAATTCTCCTTTTTTATTTCTTCGATTTTTTTTTTGTTTTTAATTAATTCATAAAGTTTGAAGATGCCGGGCGATGGGTTGCGAATACCGGATTCGTATTCGGCTATTCTGCTTTTCCCGGAGAGTCCAAAAAAATCAGAAAGCTGAGCTTGTGTAAGCCCAGCTTGTAAACGGATGTCTTTAAGTTGATCAGGAGTTAGCATTTTTTGCCCCACGACCAAAAGACCAACACATATTTAGGATGTTAAGTTTTTGGGCATACAGTTTGTCTGATTCCGAGAGAGCATCTATCCACTTATTTATCATTGTTGCAAGTTGATTTTGACATCCTTCGGCGGCGCCCCAAGAATCGTGCTTGACCAAAAGAGCAATCTCATTTGATTTGCTCACCATATCATTAAGGTTATTAACCGGCGCAACAAGGGTAAGCCCAGCGAGTAAAGTATGATTATCATTGTTATCATTATGCAAGTTTTTGTTTTGGATTGCTTGACGGATATAAGAGTCGTTGAATCTACTATCCATACACTCCCAAGTGTTGCTATCTTGATTATACCATACTATATCAAGTCCGCCATTTGGAGACTGCAACTTGATTTTGAGCGTTGATTTATCACAACGACCTTGACGTTCTTGCAATTTTTGTTTTGCATCATCTAATGATGATTGAGGGATGTTGTTAAATCCACCGAGTAAATTCGCTTTGTTTTCCATTTTAGAGCTCCTTTTTTGTTTTGTTAAAGTCAATCATAATCTCTGATGTAAATATATACGTATCCTTAACCAATGTCAAGGAGAATCCACAAGAAAAATAAAAATAATTTTAAGCATTGCTAAGATTAATGTCATTTCTTCCCTTCCAGTTTTTCAAGTCTCTTTGTTAAATCGTCTATTTTTTTGTCTTGTTCTGTAACCTTTAACCACAACTCCGTAAACAGTGAAGAGCCTAAGATTAAAATCATTGCCGCTGTTAATCTTTAATTGCACGCTAAGTAAGTCAACCAAATCACCAGCGCAGCCCAGGACACAAATGTAAAAACACATCCCTTAGAGCTTTTCGTCACATACCTCAACACGCTTTTTGTTTGCCTGTAGTCGAGCTAGTATATCGTCCTTGTACTGATCCCGTAATGCTAACGGCGATAAGTCCTTAATTGTCTTTAGCTTGAGCAAGTGATACGCCTCTTGCTTAATTATGCGGTGGATGGTCACAACCGAGAGTTCACCATTGTTTCGGTTATGTATCTCCGTCATGGTAGTTCCCTTCATAAACTCGACGAGGATTCTTTGATTTCTTTCTCTTTTTACCATACGGACTTACGTTTTCTTACTTGTGAGAATTTTCTCATTTATGAGAATTGCTGTTTATTGCATTATTTTCTTTGAAAAATTCTTTTTTCACAAACTCAACAGCCTTATCTATAATTTTTTCGTATGCTTCTTGCTTGTCGTTGTACTGATTAAATTTCAACTTATGAGTTACGGCAAGTTTTATGTAGTCGTCATTTAGATTGAGATATTGTTCGTGGTCAATTTCTTTATCTTGTAAGATTTTCTCGCCTTGACGAATCATGTTGTTGATTCTGGTTTCTGTCATTTTCGCAACCTCTTCGCTTGAGTATGTCGTTTCTTCATTAAAAAACTCGTCTATCTTTACGGCTCCGAAACTCGGATTGTTCAATACTTTCTGAAATTGAGCGTCAAATTTTATCTTATTCCAATCCCGTCTTTTGAACTCTCGGAACCAAACCTCTTGAGTAGTGTCTGGAATATTATCTCTCTTGTGGGCTTCCAACTCTGCCATCCTCGAGAGAAAATACGTCCAAGTCAAATCATTCGATAACTGGTTCTTTGTTTGCAAGGCGTTTGTATTTTTCGATGTCAACTGTTCCTCTAGGACTGTTAGTGATCGGCTTAGATGTTCCATTCATTTTCTCGCTTCTTATTTTTATCCAATTTCTTAAAGTTCGATTAACGGAAACGTACTTCTTGGTCAGGTCTGCTTTGTTATCCATTGCCTCAAGTATTTCCTTTATCATATTTTCTGGAAATTCAGAAATCAATCTTTCCGCTTCTCCAAGAGTGAGTTGATTTTTTAGTTTTGAAACATTAGGCAATTCTTGAGAGACGTAAGTTTGGAGTGGGTGTGCTTCTCCTCTTATCTTCTCTTTACTTATATTATCTTTACTTAACTTTACTTGTATTTGAGTTGTGCTTGATTCTTGCATGAGCTTTGCTTGAGTAGGGTCGGGTATGTCCGATGGGCTTTCTCTCGTTTCGGTGATGGTCTGATTCTTTGAAAATCCGCAATATTCTAAGTATTTATGGTCTTCACCATAGATATTTATTAATCCTACTTTCTCTATTTCTAATAGGCATTTACTAATTTTTTTAACAGGAAGTTCATCAACAAATGGACAAACTTGCCCCTTAATTATCTCAGATTCGGCAAAAAATCTTCCCTTTACGTCTAAATGAGGGATAATCCAGGTAAAAAGTAGCTTACTTTCTAAAGAAAGTTTAGAAACTTTTTCGTCATAACTAATTTTTTTGTTTAACATTCTACCTCTTGGCATCATAGCTCCATAAGATTTATCAGTTTACAATCCTTAATTTGTGTTGTGGATGGATTGTCGTGTAAAGCGAAGAAAACAACTTCCACTTTAGATTAAAAATTTCGGTTCTATAGCCTTTTACCTCAATAAATTCTTGCGTCTCATCAAGGTTTTTAACAACAAAATCTATGCGGTAACTGCAAATATGATATGCCTGTACACCCAGCTTCTTCAGATCGTATATGGTTTCGTCTGTTAATATTGGCTGATTATCAATTACTTTTAGGTTAATCTGGATAGTGCGTTGTTTTTCCCAAGCTGCGATTTCTTTTGCTACAAGCAATGCGTCCAGTTCTTTGGCTATCTTCACTTCCCAAGTAGAATCGTAACGGGAGTTATTATACTCAAACTTTTTTGTGCTTCTGCCCAGACGATTCTTTTTTTTCTTTGCCACGAAGCACCGGAAGTCTTTTGCGTCCATAACTTCCGGTAGCTCTTCGGGCTTTCTGTAAAAGTTAATTTTTGTGGAAACCGATTTATCTTTCTTCTTCGGTTTACTGAACTTTGCAAAACGATATTCTTGTTGAACTTCACTCATAAGTTGAACGAACTTTCCTTGAAAATATAATCGTTGGTAAGTTTTTCAACTTTGAATGCGCCGCGTAACAGAGTAACATTTGCGCTTTCATCGGCAAGTTTTTTGACAACATCGAACACCTTATCGTTAATCAGTGTATTGATCTCGTAGTTAACGATGCGGAACTCTAAGGAAGCGCTCTGTTCTTTCATTTCCCAAGCAAACTGGAACAAGAACTCTACCTCGATTTCGTCTTTATTGTTCTGGAACATCGGGACATGAAAAGAGATTTTTTCCGGAAAATTATAATCCTTTTTACCACTTTCGGCAGTAATCGCAACGCCAAAGTTGCCTCGATTATCGGTGCGGTTTACTATCGAAACGACTTTCATTATCTTCAGGTCATTAAGATTGTCCTCAATCTTCATCCCCTTGCTGTCCGAATAGTCTCTAAATGCACGGAGAAAATTTGTAAACGTGGGTAGATTGATCGGGATGTTATTATGTCTTTTTAGTTCGGTTAATAACGGATGTTCTTTTAACTGGCACTCTGCTTCCGGCTTCGAGTTATATTTCGGCTTACTCCAGTCGGCGGAACAAATGGCGTCCATATGAAACCCGTTTTGCAAGACAACGTAATCTTTTTTCTCGTCATTAATTGACGCGAAGAAGTCTTCAAGATTATCCGTTGAGAACACGCCGCGACTTTCATCTTTCAGATTGATGATGTTTTTCCCGAACAGGATCGCACCAGCCTTGCCGCTTGTTGGGCTAAGATTTATTTCTACATGCTCTGTGCTCATTATGATGGTTCTCCTTGTTGAGTACTAATTTTATGAATTGACGGTTGCGACAAATCTTTGAATTGCAAACTTTCTTGCAAAACATCCACAATGCTCTCTCCGTCGTTAATTATCTTTCCTTCCTTGCTTAACTCCGTCGTTCTTGCAACAGATTTATAAACTGGGAAGCTTTTCCCAATCTTGAACTGGACAATGCCGAACTTTCCGGTTTTGTCCGGTGCGCCTACAAGAATTTCTAGCTTTACTTTTGCCGGTTCATTATGAAGTTTAGCCTGTTCTTGAGCTTCTTCAAATGCCAACTGCATCTGGATAGCGAGATCGCCGTCGTTGATGTCGTAAAAAGCTAGTTTAGTTTTTGTTTCTGACATTTTGCCTCCTTGGTTAGTGGTTATTATTGAAAACACTATTCTCTTTTTTTATTGGTAATTCCAATAAAATTTATTACGTAGTTTACATTTCAATTTCTCTTTGTTGCTTTTGTCCACTCGCTTTCTGTTTGCTTTTTCCCAATATTCTCTACGCTTTCTTGCTGCGTCTCGCTCTCTGTAACCTTCTTTGAGTTTTCGATTGCAGTCATATTCAAGTTTCCTTTTTCTGTGCCCTTCTAATGTTGTGCGGATTATTATTTCTTGTTCCACTTTTGCAGACTGTATTTTTTTACATCTTCTTTTCTCGCAAATCTTTCTGCGCCATAGAAATCAATTCTCTCGTAGTCAGTGAATATCGGGTCGTAAGTCGATCCCATGTAATAGCAGTCTTTGTATTTTTCCATCAGTTCGCGGTAAGTATAAACTTTTACTTTTTTATCAAACTTTACAAAGTCGCCTATCGCCGGAAGTTTATCGAAACCGGAATAATGAGTAAATTCCAAGATTTTTACCCTCACTCGTTAAGTGGTAGTTAGTTTGACCTCAAGCGTTCTTTAAGCATTGCATTTTCTTCTAATAATTCTTGTATTCGTTTTGTTGGTTCTGCCATTATTCCAGCACCCGCCCAAATATGCACTATCGGTTGTTTTACTCCTGTTCGTTGGTTAGTAACAATAATTTCCGTCATATAATGTCTGTCTTCAACGGAAACTTTTAGTATTAAGTTTAATAGGTCGCCCAACATTTTGAATACGTTTACACCAAATACGTCTGGATTTTTATATGTCCACCAACCAACTTTAATAGCGTTCAAAACGCTGTAAAACGCTTTCGGCAAACTAACTCCCGTTTCGTGTCCGAATTGCTCACTTTGTTCGCAATTCTTGGTTTCGTTTTCATTCATCTTTGTTCTCCAAATCTATTTTTTAATTAATATCGCAATCGGCACAAACGGAGATTCGTTAGGCGGATTGCTATTTTGCAATCGTATCACCCACCGCAATGTTTTTTAGCGTCTTTGAAAAGTAATATGTACCACTATAACATATTAGTTCTCCATCTGCTCCTTTTATCAAAACACTCCCATCGTCTGCTTTCCCCACTAAGGTTAAAGGTCGCTTCATATCATTCAAGCCTGCGGGCGTGCTATTATCTGTGCAACCGCCTAACAAGCCAATCAAAACGACAACTATTATTAATGCGGTTAATTTGTTTTTTAAAAAGTTCATTCTTACTCCAATGTTTGGTTTATAAATTTTGTCCGTTGCGTTTTATTGGCAACGCCGTTAGTTTGACAACCGCCTCGCATACTCAATTTTAATGTTCGCTTTCTTAAATACTAAATAGTAACTGTGGTATTTTCGGGCGTGTTGCTGTTCCCTATTATCGGTCATACGATTCTTAACGCAGTAAACAAATAAGTCTTTACAATAAAATCCTATTCTTGCAGCTTCGTTAATAATATAAACGTGTGATAAGTATTGTTTACTGCTATCAATCGTGTCTTGACATTTGAAAATAAGAACGCCGTTTGGTGCTAAAACTCTATAAAATTCTTGCATTGCATCGGAATAAAATTGCCACAACTCGGGAATGTTTTTGTAATAAGAAAATCTATCTTTTATAATTCCGGTTTTGAACCCTTCGTTGTGTGAACCAACCACAAACGGGGGATCAAACATTATTGATTTAATTTCATCCGCACCAAACGGCAATTTGCGGCAATCAGACTGCAACACGCCCTCCGCCTGTGGGCAAATATCATATTTGTGTTTTGGTCTAATCCTTAATCCTTTATAAAAATTACCAGTTGAATAAGTTGGGTCAAGGTCTATTTGCCCACCTTCCACGTGCAATCTTAGTATGTTGTTTATTATTTCTGTTTCATTAAAAGATATACTTCTTACTGGCACTTCACCAAACAAATCAACCTTTGCCGGCGGTTGCAAACTAACAAGCAAATCAATTTGACCGCTTTCATCAACCGGCTCTTTTATGTTATTTAAGGTTTCCATTCTGTTCCAAATTATTAAAAAATTCTTGGCGGCAAATTATTTGCCACGCCGTTATAAATATTTTTGCCTATCAGTCTTCATAAAAGTAAACCAGTGTGTTCCAATTTTGCTTAGTACTGGATGACCGAACAAGGGCTTCCATCTTATCGCCTTTAATACTTCCGTTCTGTTAATACTCGCTTCATTCCACTTAAAAATAAATATTCCGTACAAATCCAAAACTCTCCAACACTCTGCAACGCCCTTCCTAATATCGTCCCACCACCCATCTTGTTCTAACCAGCCGTATTCTTTTGTCATTCTAAATAGTGGACCTTCGGAAATTATGTGTGGTGGGTCCATCACAACCAACTTAAATTTCTCATCCGCAAAAGGAAGATTTCTGAAATCACCAACTATGTCGGGCTTAATCTCTTTGTTAGGACGCGCATCTTGGAAGCCTTTTTTCTCGATTCGTCTATCCATATAAATTGTATTTGGCTGTTTTTTATCAAACCAAAATTGTCTGCAACCACAGCACACGTCTAAAATGTATTTATCTTCGGCAACGTCCGGCAAAAAATTTATAACTTGCAAATCTACCGGACAGAGAATATCTATTTTGGTTTGTAAGTCTATTTCAAGTTGTTCTTTCAATTAAAATTTCCTTTTGTTATTGTCTGCCGGTAATTTGCCGCACCGTTAGGCGGCAAAATTACTCGTTCGCCATTTTATCTACTTTGCCATAATTTTCTGCTGGTATGAAATAAATAGTTAATTGCGTTAGTTGTCCATCATCTTGTTTCTGCCAACTTATGGCATCAACAGATGCTAAATTTATCCCCATATTATTTGGGATAATTTCAAGTGGTAAGGGACATTTCTCATTATTATTTACCAAGTCTTCAATTTTTCTAAAATATGTTTGCATTGTAATTACTCCTGTAATTTTGCCGCCTAACAAGCACTTCTACAACGAATTGCTTTTAGAGGCGGTCGTTATTGTTTAGTTAATTATGTTTTTGTTTTCGTTCATAAATCTTTTTTCTTTTTAGTCGCAATCGTGTAAAGTGCAACACCGTTAAACGGAATTTTGGCTCGCATCAAATAATTCATAAGTTTGCTTTTTATTCCGTCTTGTTGCTGCTGAATTTTGTTTATGCCGCTCGCTATCATATCTCAAATGGCATCGTTGGCACATTGCTTTTAAGTTTTCATCTCTACAATCTGATTCATCGTGATTTAAGTGCGCAACGGTTAAAATTATTTTGCCTTTTGCATAATGCGCTGGTTCACCGTGTCTCTCAATACATCTTCCAGTAGTTGTATGCAATCCACATTCACCATTACATTCACATCTACCTTCTGCTCGCTCAAATCGTATTCTGTTAGAAATTTCTTTCCAATTTTTAGGATACTTATTTTTATTTTCCTTTTTAATTGGCATATAATATTTCCCGCCAAAATCCGTTTAACTCGCAACTCAAATCTGACAAACTTCGTTTGTCTGCGATTTGAGTTTGAGCAGTATTTTCTAATTCATCTTTCATTCTAATTCCGTTTTCAATGTCGTTTGCAGTTTAGTGGCAACTCTGTTATAATTTTGCTAACTCAATCCATTTCTGCTATATCCAAACGCCTCTAAACAATCTTCAATAGAAAATTCCGTTCGGGCAACTCCCATTAAATAATGCCGTCCATTTTCAAGTCTCTTGTTAAGTTCTTTTGCATCTTCCGCAAAATTCTGCATAACAAGTTTTTCTACCGGACGGCTTTCAAGGTACGCCAAACAAGATAGTCCACTTGCATTTCTTCGTGTTAATAAAATACTATCGCCTTCGTTTTTCAGTTTGAGAATATCTTCGATAAAAATTGTTTCTGCTACTTTTTCATCCTTATTATATTCCGAAGGATAAATTTGTAGTGTTCTGTAAGATGTTATTTTCGCTTCCATATTAATTTAACTCCAATTTATGTTTATAAAATTTGCCCGCCGCCGGTAAAAAACCACACCGTTAGTTGGAATTTGCGGCTTGCAATCTGTCTAATTCAGCAGCAATCAAGGCGCCTGCTATTATTAATCTTTGTTCGTATGGTTTATTAAGCATTTTGTTCCAAATTTTCTCATCCCAGCCTGTGGGTATTAGCGTGTCTTTAATATGTTCCGGGATATTCTTTTGTGCCAATATTCCAGCACCTACCGATAATTGTCCCTTAGTATTATATTTAACATCATCTGCAATTGTTCGATGGTGTTTATACATTTGTTCTTTCCTTTCCTGTGCAATTAATTCTATGCCTGTCATTTCTTTTTTCTCCCGCCGCAAATCCAACTAACCAGTTTTTGTAGCCGACCGCTGAAGCGGTCTTGGTTAGTCAGTCTTTCGGCATTTAATTATTAATAAATATTTTTATGAACTCTTAACGGCGGCTAAAAAACCACGCCGTTATATTTTTTTTGCTTGCATTTCTAAAATCTTACGCTTTAGATTCCATATCCTCAATGTGCCCAGCCGTGCTAATTCATACTTGTCTTTTAATTCTATGTGGTCAGCACCATTACTAACCGCACGCCTTTCTAATTTTGCACTATAATAAAATTTGCTTTCATACTCTATTTTTTCACATACAAGTATTCCTGCTTTTTCTGGAATGTGTTCTATATCTTTCAATAGTTTTTGTGGTATTGCAAAATAAAGTTCCTTGAATTTTTTACAGTCGTGCGTATGTTTTTTCTCTTTGTCTTTGATTAGATCAGCACGGCTTACTTTTATCTCCACTTCTATTGCATAACCTGATTTTCTAAGTACAACTAAATCTGCTTCGTAGTGCAGCCCCATAAATCCCCAACTTACATTTGGCACTATTAAATTTTGTCGTGCATTAAAATAATTTACTACTGCTAATTCAACTTCTTTAGCATTCATAATGTGCCCGCAAAAAAAATATAACTAAGTTTTTCAAGCAGACCGCAAAAGCCGACCTGCTGTTTTTATTATTTAATTTTTTATTCAAGTTTTTTCTCATTCTAATTTTGTTTCGGCTGCTTAAAAACCACGCCGTTATGCAGAAAAATTGCTTAGGCATTTAATAATATCTCGTAATTCTCTTTAATCTTTCTCGCATCTAAAAAGTGTTTTTTTGTAACACGACAATAATATTTTCCGTTTTCTTGGGTTCTTTCAAAGAACCATATTTCTACTTGATCTATATAATCTTTAATACAAACCGCATGGCTTTCATCCAAATAATAAACTGGTTCGCCGCCGATCATTTTAGACTCTTTCCATTGTAACATTAATTTTTCTTCCGCAATTTTCGGCATAACTGGTTTTTCAAGCCGATTCGCTACAAAGGCATGGTTTTTCTTCACAGCAATTATATCGGCTTCATGTAAATCAACTTGCCACAAATCTTTTAACGCAACTTTTTCTACTAATCTTGCAGTAACTTCCATTTTATCCTCAACTAAATTTGTTTTCAATTCACGCTCACGGCACAAACGGAGATCCGTTAGTAATACCTCGCGTTCGCTCGGTATTACTAACAGTGGCACTGAATGCTATAAGGTTTCTTCAACTGTATATTTTTTCTTAAATTCAGTTACGGGCAATACTTGTATATAATTACTGTCAGCAAATTTGTATTTGATAAATTTGTCCGTCTGGAATAATTTCTCAACGTGGTAATAAGTTTTTTTCTGTAAAATATCTTTCTCACTAATTATTAAAAAAAGCTGTGCACAATCTCGGCTAACTTCCGGCTGTACTCCGACCTCGCTTACCTTGCCAATAATTGTTAATATGTTTTCTCCATCAACATTTATTTTTACTTCTCTATAATCTTTCATTTTCTCAATCCTATTTTAATTTTCAATTTTCGCTCACCGTTTATTTGCCAAATCGTTATACCATCACCTTCCACAATACGTTAGGCTTGTTTGTAATCGCATCAATTATTTTCTTCTTCTTGTACCCGTCTAGCATCGGAACGATCAAACCACGATGTATGTTGTCGTTCCTTCTCGCAGACACCGTTGATGGAACAATTCTCAAATATCGCGCTACCATATTATCTGTTGCTGGTTGCAGTTTCCTAAAAGCTTCAAGCACCTTTAATCTCTGTTCTTCAAGAGATAGTGATTCAAACACCCTTGCTTTTTCTTCAGTCGCATCATCAACAACAAGCGGAGGAGTTGGAGAGGACACCCCCGCCGTTGTCTTTTTGGCGAACAATGTATCTTCCATCGTGTCGCCATACTTTTGATAAAAAGCCATACCTCTTTTATTGTACTTTTTCATTTAGTCTGTATTATCTTGCTTATTCTGTTGCACTCGTTCTCTTAAAAAAAATCTGCTAATTCATTTTCTATATCTTCTTTCGTCGCTTCAATGTCTTGCATAATAAAATCTAATGCACCGCCATAAACCTCTTGGAACTTTGCTTCGTCCATTTTTTCAAAAGAAATTGATTGAGCGAAAGGAATAATCCCGCTTGGTGTTTCGATCAGGTCAACAAACCCAGACCTTATGATTACATACTTCCGGTAGATGTCAAGATTTGGTGCCTTAATAAACCTCTCTTTGGAATTTTCAAATCCCATCTTGCATAAAGCAAAAAATTTTTTATGGAACAAATAATTACGAGCTAATTTAATTTCGCAAGAATAAGTTTTGCCGATTTTAAGCTTTTTCTTTTCTTCAAGATCATCGGGATAAAGCGGGGTTAACCCATTTGCAGTATTTTGGACAAAGAATTTCATCAAAACGGCAGATCGTCGTCTGGTTGTTCTGGATTTTCGGGTTCAGCCTCAACTTTCGGTAAGTCAAGTTTTTTCTCAAAGTCATATTCTACTTTGCAAACATGAACTTGATTTCCGTATTTGTTTTTTTCCGTTGACTTGCCAAGATATGTAATCCATACATAAGTGCCGGGTTCAACTTGTTCTAAGTGAATGTTCAAAGAAGTAAATCCATATACTTGGACTTTCTTCCCATCGGACTTTTGAATTTTATGGATTAATTGTTCCTTATACGTTCCGGTGATTATCTTGTGACCGAGATAATATCCTTCTAAAGTTTTGTTGGGATATTTAGTAAGACTAACTGCAAGTTCTACTTCTTGTCGTGGCATTTTAACTCTCCTTTATTATGGTTTCTAACTCGTTTATTGATTTAAGATCAAGCTCTAATGGATAAGAAAGAAACTTTGGCTTCTCTTTGTTTTTCCAGTCGTAAAGTTTTTTTGCACTTAGGAATTTGTCAAAGTAAAGCTCTATTTCTTCTTGTCCAATTTCGTAAACTCTGTATCCTTTCTTATTTGGTTTTTCAAATGGAAGATGAACTAGGATTGCTTTCTTCACCGGAGTTCCGAACATTTCTTCAATAGCTTTTGCGTATGCACTCATTTGAAGATAGTTCTCGTCGTGAATCGATGAGCCGGTTTTCCAATCAAGAATCGTTAGTTCTTTATCATATTGACAAAGCAAGTCAATCGTTCCGGCGTATTCATATTTCTTAGAGTGGCAGATAAACTCAACGGCTTCTGGTTTGTAAGTGATCTTACTATTATTTTCTTTCCAGAAGGAAGCCCATCGCAAATATCTTTCCCAATAAGCAACTCCGGTTTCTTCCGGTTGAGCGAGATCGAAATATTTAACTGTTTCACCCAAAAGAGTTAATTCCGCAAGATGATGAACCGCCGAACCCAACTTACCAGCACGATCAACTATTATTTCAGAATTATATCCGGTTGACTTTAACCATTCGTCAAAAGCATATCCTTTGTCGATGATTCCAAGAATTGTGGTTACGTTCTTATACCATTTATCGCCAATTGGATACCACCTTTCGTTAAAAACATCGACTCTTTTTTTGTTTTCATCAAACTGATAGAACTTCATTTTATTCTCCTATACATCTACTAAGTGCTTCGTTATCAAATTTTATCTTTTCAAGTTCTTTGTTAAATGCTTTTCGTAATCGTGGAAGTGCTCGGTTTAAGTCTCGATAGTGCCTTGCTCGGTTTTCTCTAACACTTTGGACTTGCGAGAAAATTGAACCCGGCGAATCGTTATAGTCGTTCAGTCTTCTCACGCATTCATTTATAAGTTCTTCCAATTTGCTTAATCTTTCAAGACGACTTTCTTTCCGAGAGAAGATATTATTGAAGCCAACAAATATTTCTTGTAATTGATTTTCCATTTTTACTTTACTCCCGTTCCACCACAAGCGGCACACCAGCAATCGCTATCAACCGTTTTTCTCTGCTTACCCGTTCCGCCACAATCTTCACAAATCTTTCCGTAGCCAGCCCGTTCTTCTTTTAACTCGTTAAGTATTTCTTGTTCGTTTGTGGTAAGCGTTCCGTTCTCCTCTCGCATACCCTCAAAGAGTCTTATTCTTTCTTCAAGTTCTTCGATTCTCTCAACCTCTTTCATCTTTCTCCCTCTCATAAACTTTTACCGCTTCTCTTAAAGAAGCGTATTCTTTTTCTTTGTACGCATAGGTTATTATCCATCTGTGAGCGTGGTCTTTCTTTTCTGAATGTTCGAATATTCCAGTCGCTACACCACGATCAAAGAACTCATATATCTGCTTGTGGTAGCCGTTTCTTCCGTCTGCGAATTCTCTCGCTTGTTTGGTGTAGGAATGTCTTTGGGTTTCAATTTTCGGGTCAACTATTTTCATTCTTTGTCCTCCCCCAGAAATCCAGCGGCGAAAAAAGAAACCACTTCTTTTATTTGTTGTTTGATCTTATTAGCACCGAAACGTTCACCTTGTTTGAATGCTTTTTCCCAAGTCCTTCCAAAAAATCGGATCTGGACATTAAGTTGTTCTGTTGTAACGTCTGGATGCCACCAGAACAATTCATCCCCCTCTTCATCCAAAATATTTACGGTCAAATCATCAAGTCCCATTTGTAGAAGATATTTTTCCCCATCTACTTCAAACGAGACTGTTTCGTTTTCTCTGCCTTTAAATAAGTTTGTTATTTCGCTCATCACTTCACCCCGTTCCTTTCTTCTCTGGGCAGTAACGTACCAATGATCAGAGCAAACAAAGGGTTCACATGGAAGTTCATCTTTGGTTTGTCCGGTTTTTGTTTCGGATTTTTGTTGCTGGTTTTCTTTTTCATAATCACCTCACTTGATTATGTTAATTGGTTTAGTTGTCTAACTCTTCTTCGTATATATTAACTGATTCCGGTGCGAGACTTATCGCTAATCCGGCTCTGTCTTTGCTTATCATTTCGCTTATTACATTCGCATCGGGTTCTTTCCCTTTTAACTCTTTCACAAGAACGTCTCGAATTGCTTTTAACTCACTTACTTCACTTCGTAGTTGAAGTATGATTTGATTTTTCCCGATGAAACTTTGATATGTCAACCAAGCGGCGAACGCAATGATTACTAATACAACACAGCCGATAGTTGTTAGAACCGTTTCCATTATCTCACCTTAAAAGGATTATATTCCGTTAGCTCTCGCAATGTTTTTTCTTGCAAGATTGTACCCGTTACAATTTTTATTTTATCTTCTTCGCTATTGGTGGCGAACATTGCGTTATGCGTGTTTGCAAATCCGACCCAGCCTCGGAGAGTTTTTATCTCGCCCAAGTTTGAACGATAGACAATCAAACGGTGATCTTTTCTAGGAGTGCGTGTCATTGCTTTCCTCTAATGCCTTGTATTTCAATCTTTCTTCAAACAATTCTTTCCGCAACATTGAATTAACAGCACGACGGTACTCCGATAGTCTCTCAAGCTGGTTTATTCGGTTATTCTTTTCGTTGATTACTCCGTTATGAGTGATTTCGTTTTTGATTACTGTATATGCAAACACAATCACTCCACAGATAAACGCCATAGTAAAAGCAATTTTCAAAATCTGGTCTAAATCAATTTGTGTTATCACTACCGGCATCCTTCACCTCGTCGTTTTTAATCTTTGCAGATTTTATTTCACGTACCATCAAACCGATTATGAATATCAACGCAATTAATTCAACTACTTCTTGTGTTGTCATTACACCTTCTCCGACACTAAAGAAAAATCTATTTGTTTTGCTGAACTTATTTTCGTTCCAGTTATTCTTCTGAACTTCAAAATTGCGTTATGTCCGGCTAACGCTACGTTCATCCGGCTACACCCTCGCTCGTCTGCTATCTCTTTATAACTGTAACCTTCCTTAGCGCGAAGCACAACTTCTCTCTCTCTTTGAGTGAAGATGTACTTTCTTTTTCCTATCAATATTGGGTGTCCGTCTGAAAACATTTATTCAGCCTTGATTTTGAAATAAGTTATTATTGATTCAAGTATTCGTTCATCACCAGTCTCATCATAAATTATTTTCGCATCTTTTATTTTAAGATCATAGTTCGGACGTTTTTCAAGAATGGAATAAATTTGATTTTGAGATTTGTAGCCGCATAGTTCGGCAAAAAATTTGAAAGCATTTGGGATAAACTTTTTCATCTTTACTTGGTATTCTCTAATCGCAGTGTCACAAGCATTTAATAATATTTTTATATCGCTTTCGTTACTTGTTCGTAATCCATTCTTAATGGATTCGTAATGGATTGTTTTTAGATTCTCATTTCGCATGGGCATTTATCCGTTTAATTTCGCATAGAATTTATTTGAGGCATTTATGTATGAAGACTTGGTCGAATTGGAAGCGTTCTCTTTTACTATCAATCTCTCTAGGTTCAATATGCGAGGCGTTTTTTTCATTTCAGTTTGTGTTTTCGGAAACGAATTGATTTTCTTGAGTTAATCTGCCGCGTTCTATTTTGCCGATATAGGATTTCAACTTGTTCATTAGAGAAGGGTTGTTGCCTTTGAATGCTTCGTTGATGTTTTGCACTGATGTTCTGAATACGCCGGACACTTTTGTTTGAGTTGTAAATTGATAAAGACGTGCTTTTAATAATTCTCTTTCGGTTTCGTCTGGTTGTGGTTTTATTCGATAATTTTTCTTAATTTGTTTTTCATTGGCTTTTAACATATTGGAGAACTCTTTTAGTTGTTTTTAATCTCACCTCCAATATAATTGACAGAACATTGACTGTCAAGTAAAATCGTATTGACAGTTCATTATTTTTTTATGAGGGAAAATTTGGCTCGAATTAAGAAATACACCAGAGAACAAATAGTCGAGGCAATTACTGATAAGTTCGGGAGTATTGAGGATTACGCTTCTATATACAAAACGTCAAAACAAAACATTTCACAAAAGGCACTAATACAGTCGCCGAAATTTATTAAGCAACTTGAAAAAGACGGCATAACATCCATTATAGATAACTCGGTTAAATTCTCCGTCAAGTCCGGTAGGGATTCTATCGTCGGCGGGTCTGGCGCAGATATTGAAGAACTGCGGAAGCAACTTGCGAAAGCAGAAGGAAAGGCGGACACCTATAAAGAACTTTACGAGCAAGCACTTGTGAAAATTAAAGAATTAGAGAAAGGGAAAAAATAATTATGATCTGGGGGAATAATAAGGCGGGTATTATATGGCGAAATTACATGTCGATTCTTCTACTGAAGAAAAAGTAAAATCTGGCAGAGATTCAACAGTTTTCGAAAATCATGGCACACCAGACGCAATCGTAGCACGACTGCTACGAAATCTTGAAAAGAACAATTCTTTCTATCAAAAGAAAATAGCAGACAAAGAGGCGCATATAGAATCACAAAGCCATTCGTTGTTAGAAAAAAACGAGATAATTAAAACCTTGATTAAAGAACTTTCATTAGTTAGCAAACAGAATGAAGAAGCTAGATACATACTTGTGAAAAAGTTAGAAACTATTACCGACTATATAAAAGAACAAACTGCGGTATGTTCGTTGTGTCCGAACAAAAAAGGATAAGACAATCATAAAGGGGTAAAAATGAAAAAGTTGGTTTTTTTAATTTTTGTAGCCGGTGTATTCATGGTCGGTTGTGGCAAATCCAAAGAAGAAATAAACACCGAAGTATCAAAGGGAAAAGTAGAACAACAGTGCCAAAGGGTTCGTTATCTTCAGGATAAATATAAAGCTACAGATATTGAATTATCTTTTGATGAGTTCCATTATATATTAGATTATCAGAATAAATTGCCTGGTCAAAATGTATTAATCCGCCCACGATGCGTTGAAGCCTTGGACAAGGATTCAATAAAATATATAATATATGAACCTTTCTCCAGAGTAGATTATTTGCAGTTATGGCTTAAAAATGTTCCGATGGACAAAGACTTTAATAAGTATGTCTTTGTGGCTAAAGTAGATTCTGTTAGTGCCCGAATCTATCCAAGGATATACGCATCATGTATATATTTTGAGAAATATTATAGTCCCCCAAAAGATATTGAAGCTGAGGAAAATTCAGAAGATGAATAAAAAATAGATGTGGAGAAGTAAATGAAAACAAAAATACTCTATTCTATAATATTGATGTTGTTCTTTTCCGTCGTTGTCCCCCAGCAGAAAGAAGTTCTTTACAAGTTCAATACTATTAACAAGAAATATCATAAACAAGAATGCCGTTGGGCTGTCAAATGCACCAAGAACTGTATCGACCTCTCACTAAAAGAGATCAAAGAGAGGAAAGGGATTCCTTGTAAAGTATGTAAGCCGCCAAAATATTAGAGCCTTAAAGTGATACAACAAAAAGTAAAATGGGCTGAGTTCTACGAGAAGGTCGGCATCGAAATTAAACGATGGCTGATTAAAAACAAGAAGAACGGCGATAAGCCAAGCAACCACAAAGAACTTGCCCAAAAGTTAGACTGTAGCGTCTTCCAGTTATCAAGATTTATTTCCGGTGCTCAGGGGATGCCAATGCGATACGTCACTAAATTGTTGCACCTCGGCTTCGCGGAAAAATATTTTCAAGACTACTACCTAAAAGAGAAAGATAAACTTCTCCCCGAGATCCTCACCAAAGAAGATATGATTCGCTTAGTTTATGAATATAAAGTGCTCGTTGAAGAAACGAAAAACCTATACGGCTTTGCATGGGACAAGGTTGATCGGTCAATGGCACAAGCGAAAGAAACCATAAACCAAAATATAAAATTGTTGGATGAGGTAGAAAAACTTCGCACGTTAGTAAAGGAACTGCGGAAAGAACTGTCGGATTTGAAAGGAAAGGTTACTGATTGATGATCTATCTGGATAATACTCTGCAATAATGCAACAATCTTTATAATCCCCTATTTTATCATCACTTACACTTGCAGAAACATGCCTCTATTTACCCATAATATACATTATGTGCGAAACATATATGGTTTTAATACTTAAAATCATTTGAGGTAACCACTTATCTGTTATAACGTTATGCAATAATAAGACGTGTGCAATCTTTTGCAGATTCTGCAATTATTTTTTGGCTTTCTTCTCGTTTACCCACAAGAAAGCCCGATCTATCCAACCCACTATAAAAACAGATTGAGAAGGATTTTTCTTTACAATCGCCGCATACTTGTGACATTTCTCGGCGGTAAATCTTATCAAGATTCTTTGCTGTTTTAGCTTTGAAGCAAGACTGTCGACAACCGTTTGCAAACTATCAATAGTTCTTTGTGAGGACTGTGACGTAATAGTAGGATGATCGTTTGAGGGCTGAAAACATGCTACGGTTATTATAAATAATAGAACAAAAACCTTATGTATTTTCATCCGACCTTGCTTCGTTAATGAATTTTCTTGCTGTTTCAACGCCGAAGTTCACCGCCGTATCGAAGACTTGTTCGGCGATTAATTGGTCTGGTTCGTTGTCAAGACTAAGTGTGTCCCAATACTTTTCTTTATAAATAGACTGGACCAACTCATCAAGTTTGGGTATCGTGGAAAGTTTGACATCAATCTTTGAACGCACGTCTTTAGAACAATCGAGTGTGTCTTGTATGCCTAAGTCAAGGATAGTTTTGTGAACAATCTCCCAGCCCATCCACTTAGGATTAGAAACTATTGTTATTCCTCGGTAAGTTTCTTTGCCGGGGTCTTTGGAATTATTAATATAGCCCCCTTCGTTCTGCATCGTTTTAACAAAAGCTTTTTTGAAGTCTGCCATTTATTATCTCAATTGATCTTAAAATGGAATCCAATGCCCGAATAAATATCAACATTCTTTTTTAACCAACCATAGCCAATGCCGATTTGGATTGATGAACCGAATCTATCCCAGAAGGTTTCCGGTCTCTCTACTTCTTTAATTTCTGTCCGATTGATAATTTTGTGTTTTACATTTGCCCAAATATCGAACTTATCAACTGGCGGGAATAGATACTTGATTTTAAGCGTTAGGGTAGTATCGTTCGTTACAAGAGTGTCGCTAGAAACAATCTTGAGAGGTTTACTTAGATATGTGGTATCGTGAATGTAAAAACTATCAATCTTGCCTTGTAAATTCAAATACCGATAATAACGGTTAACCGCTCTCAATGAGTCTAATCTAGCAGAAAGAGTAGTTCTAATAAATTCGGCATAAGTAGAGTCCTTCACAAGTTTTTCTTTTTCAAGATACTTTACTTGCGTTTTGGATTTGCCGTGTTGGAAACCGGCGAAGTAAACTCCGCCGATTATCGCAACAATTAAAAATGGAATAAGATAATTTTTCATTTTGCGGGAGGAACTGGTTTTCCAGTATAATAAGCCACAAGTGCGCCAGCAACCGTAACCACGATTCCCAAAAGACCAACGATAGTTGGTGGAAGCGTAATTTGACCGCTTACATTTGCCGCCAGTACTGCGCCACCGATTGTTAATACAAGACCACAAATATTTGTGATTGTATCTTTAAGATTTGTCATTGTGTTACTCCTTTTTTTGTTTAATAAACGAGATTACTGCCGTGTCTATTCTTTCCGTCAATCTATCGACGGTATTAGAAAATTGTTCGGCTAAACTTCCTATACTACTGTTGAGTTCTCTAACAATACTTACTTCCATATTGCCCAAGTTCTTATTCACTTCGGCAAATTTGTTCAGGTAGTTGTTTGTTATCCCATCAGCTTTCTTTTCTACTGCGCCGATTCTTTTCAATAGCGACATAAGAAACGCTCCTATTCCCAACTGTAATGCGGTCAATAATGCACCAAGAATGATTAAAAAAGTATTTTCTGTCATGTCCCATAATTCCCGCTCTATATTAGAAAATTGTTAGTGATTAAAAATCGTTGAACCAATTCCAGTTCCCATATATTAAATAAATATCTTCTAAAAGAACAACTGAACGGTATTGAACATCAGTACCATGTTGTATTTGAAGATTAGTATTAGGAGAAATAGTCTGTACGCTTCCACCGTTAAATGTATATTGGATATACTGGACTACTGCATTTTGCCAACTTGATTCAAAATGAGCATAGTAATTTGGCTTTGTCGGATAATAATTATCAATAACAAGAGTAGTAGAATTTTCTTTACACCAACTGTTCTGAATGCCAGTTTCAAAATCGTACCATAGTAAAATCCCACCAACAGATGCTGCGACCCTAAAGAATAAGTAAGCGGCTTGATCATAAGGAGCAATTCCCGAAGAGATGGTCTGACCAATTTTAATATAACCATTGTCATTACTTAAAACCGGGTCTTTCGTTTCAGATGCAATTACAGTACCAGTTGCATTTTTCCAGATATGTACTACCTGCACCCAATCTACTTCTACTCCACTTAAAGCTATTTCAGGTGTAAAATGTCCTTCAAAGGATGACATTTGCCCACAAAGCGGTGAATACCACATAGAAGATGTAATACTTGTACTATAAGGATTCTGAGTATTCAGTTTCATATTGCACCTCCTTCAGATGAACTTTCTTTGGCAGTAGCAACGACAATAGACTTTTTGGCAGTAGTAACTATATAAGTCTGATGTTCAGGTCTGAGCAAAGAAAACTCTACTTGTTTTTTAGCTTTTCGATGTTCTCGATAAACTTTATCAAGTTCTTCAGAGATAATGTTATCATTCATAGATTTCTCCTTAATAAATTGTTTACTTACAACTCTAATTAATTTGTTTTTCACAACTAAAATGCTTCGATTGTTACTTCGTAATTCTTGATTGAATTAGAGGCTCCGTATGCTTTAATGAATACTTGAGTAAAATAAGTATGATTTAGTTTTTCTGTGGTGAAAGGAGTTGTGCCGATTATTTTTGTCCATACTGTTGGTGCGACCGTCCCCATTCCCGTTGTGGAGTATCGAGAAAGCAAATCCTTACTTCTCTTTCTTGTCAAGTTATTTATGTTCGCACTTGCAGAAGCGACATAATTTTGCGCTGGGTTCTTTGTATAAAGACCTTGCAACATGTTCATAATGTTTTCATAATCCATCTTAAACCTCTATTTTTTCGGTTCTGTTTTTGCTTTCAATTTCTTTTGTTCTTCAAGTAATTGGTTCTTGCTGTTTTCCAAGTTCTGGTTATCAATCAATAAATCATAAATTCTTGCTTTAGATGTTATAATCGTGTTCTGTAGATTTTGGATTTCTTGATTATTATTCCTCTGTAATAGCCCAATATTGGCTAAACTCTTTTCAATATTACCCAATCTTGTCGTATCTGGTTTTTCTTGTGCAGCCGTTAAACCAACAACCAATAACCAACAACTAATCACCAACCACTTTTTCATATCTTTCCTCTAATTATTAAAAAAATTATAAACGCAAAAACAAAATCTGTAACTCCTTCAACCCAGTAAGCCCAAGATTTCCAGCTACCTTCGGACTTGTGCGTTAACCAGTCTTCTAATAAATGCAAGTTGTAAAATGGAATAAACCATTTCCACCAAGTCTTGTTATGAAACTTATTATAGATTGTCCAATCGTTTTTCTTATCCAATAGATGAACCAAGTCTGGAAGCCCGCCTAACAATATAGCACCGGCAAGTAATCGATAATCAGTTGTTACGAGCGAAGCCAGAAGATAACTCTGCACCATGTGATTAGGCGTTGTCAACTTTTCACCATTATTTTTGTTTTCATACCGCCGTTATCAATTACCATTTCAGTTAATGCGGCACGTGCGGTTGCTGCCGCTTGTTTCTTGGCTCTGCCATCGGTGCGGCAACTAAAAGCAAAATTATTAAACTCAACAAATTGCGAATCCAAAGGGTTGTCGATTCCAAGCCTCAACCGCTTCTCTCTCTCGTCATCATTAAATCGAGATTTTATTTTTGCGGATGTCTCTAAGTCGATTTCATCATCCGACTTGATATAATCAATTATTTTGTAATTGCCGTCCGGCATTAATTCAAATACATTCGTTCCCATAGTTCTGCTCCTATGATGTTTTTAATTTTAAATAAAACTTGTTTTGAATTGCAGTGTTTGCATTGTCCTAGCAAGCTCTGCATTGAACTATTTATTTTACTTTGCTTTGCACCGCTTCTTATAAACTTGTTGAACTTTCTATAATTCTTTGTCATCACTCTTTTTCTTAAAATCCGATTATTTGGGAATTGCCGATAGCCGAGAAAATCTATCCCGTCGTTGATATTAAAGATTGCGGTCTTCCCATTCAGTTCAAGATGCAAACCCTTCAGAAATTCTTTTATCTCGCTGAACCAGTTCCACAATTCGCTTTTATTGCTATTGAGTATTACCATATCATCCATATACCGCACATAATGCTTCGCGCGCAAATCTTCTTTGATAAAGTGATCCAGTTTGTTTAAGCAAATATTCGCGAATAGTTGACTGGTTAAATTGCCAACCGGAATACCCGGATTATCTGTAGAATCAATAATCACTTCGATGAGTTTCAAAGTTTTCTTGCACCTTATTTTTCTTCGAATCAAGTCTTTTAACACTTCATGATCGATGCTATAAAAATATTTTTTGACATCCATCTTCAAACAATAAACCTTTTGACCTTTGCTTAATTCATTCAATAGAAATTTTTCATTTCGCTTGACTCCCGCTAAAGTGCCTTTACCAATTCTACATGCGAACGAATCTTCAATAAATATTTTCTCGAAAATCGGTTCGACAATATTACAAATAGCTTGGTGGACTATTCTGTCTCTGAACGGCAGCGCAAGAATCAACCGCGTCTTTGGATCGTGAACGAAAAACTCCCGGTACTTGCCCGGTTTATAGCTTTGCCAAATAAGTTCATTGTGCAGCTCGATTAATCTTTCTTCTAAATTGGCGGAATATTCAAGCACTTCTTTCTTATACCGTTTATTCTTTCGCGCTTTCAGATATGCAAAATGAAGGTTCTCAAAATCATAAATCTTTTCGTATAGATTATTAAAAGATTTCATTACAGTATCTCCCATACAGAATTATCTTTGTTCAAGTTACTAACCGTATAGCAGTGAATTTATTTTTCGCGTGGTCAAAAATTTATCGCGAAGGACAAGTCTCCTTTTGCATTGTGCATTGTCATTAAACTCGTGAGTTTAAGAATCAAGCTATATTCAAGAGCGAGCCGGAACCCAACATTCCAGTTCACGTTACCGCGTTCATTGTTCAGGTTCAGAGCGGAAACACCGGCATTGGAACCATTGTCGCAATTGCCGCCGCGGATCGGGCATCTAACAGACTTTATCCTATTTGGCAACTTTCATCCATCCACCGAGCATCTTCCCGATTTCAGATAGTTGCGCTGCCAAAATTTCATATTGTTTTAATTTTAAGAACTGCAAATCCTTCGCCGCTCTTAATTGAAATCTTAAAACATCTAGTTTTACATCCGCTTCTTTAAGCGCATCCTTTTTATACTGCGATTTATTCGCTGTGATAAAAAGTCCCAATATTTCAAAGAACGTATTTTTGATGTCTGCTGCTAAAACAAATTTTTCCGATTTCGGAAAATTTTTAAGCGCAATATGCAAATACAAAAAGCAATCAAATGCCTTTTGAAAAACAATAAGATTCTCCACAATTTCCCTCAATACAAGAAACAGATTAACAAAAATCAGGGAACAGAAACTCATAATGCAAAAGCGAGCCGGAACCCAACAACCCAGTCCACGAGACCGCGCCCAGTGCTCAGGTACAGAGCGGAAACACCGGCATTGGAACCATCGACGCAAGAGCCGCCGCGGACCGGGATGCTCTCAATACCGTTATTATACCAAAAGCTATCCCCATTAAGTCCCGTTGTATAGGGGATGATGCCGAGTTTTTTCAACAACGCAACACCGGCATCAGCATCTACTACTGGTGCAACCAACGTTTGCGTTTCAAACAAATGGCTACCGCTACCGGACGTAGCGGCTATAGTAACATTACCACTTGGGTCAAATTTCAGCGTGTTGGCAGTTCCGGGCGCGACAAGCGTTCCATCCCGCAAGATTGCTTGCCAACCACTTCCAACATCGATGTTTATCTCACCAAAATTCAGCCGCATTTTATCGACCCATTCCCAAACGTTACCGGCAAGATCGAATATGCCGCTTGCGTCATGGTTATGTGCAGTCTTGATGCCGCCGCTTCCGGTCCGCCAACGCGCTTGATCGGACGCAACGCTAAACTGGTTTAAGGTGTAGCACCTTCCAGTAATTGATGGGTCTCTATCATCTCGTCCGTAGTTTGTGTTGCCGTAAGGTTGAGTTGCGCCAGCAATTGCCTTTATTTGCGCCGCAGCCCATTCCGCGTTTGTCATCAAATGAAAGCCGGTAATACCGCCGCCATTGTTAGCCGCGCAAAATGCCAGCGCTTGGTCAAAGTTTACAGACGATTTTTGCTCAACAAACGGACGCGAGCCAGCATAAATGCCGTTCACATTGTCTTCTAAACCGGTTGCCGCTAACAAACATGCTTGAAACTTTGCAGAATAAATTTCTCTTTCGCCGGTTGTATTCATTGTCGGCATGGTTCCTGTAGGAGTAATGGAACCATTGTCAAGATAAGTTGTCACTCCAGCAGCAACTTGAGCGATGAATAGTTCTGCACCAGTGCTGCGTCCATATACTTTATAACCCGTTGCACCCGTCACTGCAGACCAATTAACATTCACCCCGCCAATAGCGGTAAGAGCCAAAGAAGTTTCAGCCGAAGGTATTGTTTCGCCCGATGCAGTAAGGGCAGTAACACGATAGTAATAAGTGCCAATTGGCAATGTACCGGCTCCAGCCGTAAATGCTGCATTAACTGGCGGGGACAACGCACTAAAAATAAACGCCGGATGAATTTCTGTTGACGCAAACCCGTTCACCGGGTCCCAATTGAAGCGATTTATCTTGACGAACCAAGAATAAATTCCCGCAGCATTTGCGATTGCAAAGTTATTGGGTAATGCCACATGTTGTATGATTTGGTCGTCAACCGCATTAAACCCATGGGCTCTCAACCACTTTATATTTGCACTTGTTATAGGTAAATAACTCATTTTATACCCCTTCCTTAATTAATATACCAGTTTGAACCATCACACTGGATTGTAACAGATTCATATTGTAACGTCAACAACCAAGTTAATGCACCGTCTATGGTTTCTGAAGCGTTGCCGTCTATTGTAATTTTGCCAACACCACTATCAATTTTTTTTATTACATAAATTCTCCCAGAATTAGACACAGCGGCGGGTAAGGTAATTGTTATTCCACTTGAGCCACCAATACAATAGATTGCATAATCAGAAGACGTGGCTGTATAACTCGTGCTTTTTGTTGTTTGTGCGAGTGTGAAAATAGGGTTTGTAAACATTGTGGCTTTGCTTTCGTTGGTCACATTCCCCAGACCGACATCGGCGGCGGTAACGGAAACGTTTGCACTCAAAGCATGTCCGTTTACCGTTGTGGTCTGAGGCACATAAGCCGTTGACGTATAAGCGTTGCTTCCCAAATTTCCAGTAATAGAATTTAGAAATGATGCTGCAACTAAAAGAGAATCCAACTTGCTCTTATTTGCGTGTGTGTGATTGTTAGTGAAAGCTGTATTCCAATTACTAATTAATGTAGATGTAATTCCATTAATTGTACTTGCGTTAAAACTTAGAGAATCTA
>JAEHJW020006863.1_pt1 | contig 26805 bp, 38 predicted proteins | sample 9271431 | NCBI WGS metagenome assembly JAEHJW02 | reverse complement strand
AACGACCAAATTCAGCGGGCGCCGTAGGCGATCCGCTGGAATGCAGAGTTAGATTGAAGGAATAACGATGAGCGAAATACTTCGAGGCGCGATTGACCAGCTTGTTGCGCAGCACGGTGGCTTGCGTGCTGCCGCGCGAGTGCTGCAATGCGACCCGGCCTACCTGAGCAGGCTGCGTGCTGGAGGCAAAGACAACCCTGGTGCTGCGTTGTTGAAAAAGCTCGGACTGCGCAGAGTGGTGACGGTTACGTTTTTGCCGCTTCGCAAATCTAACGCAAAGCTGAGGGACGCGGAGCCGGCATCATCGGCGGAGCGTCCCTCTCAAGCGCCGGGTTGTGCCCCGGTGCATCTTCGGAGAACTGAAATGGAAAAAGTAACCGTAAGCGCCGCAGCCCTGCGGCAAGTGCTGAATGCACTGAACGGCCCTAGCCACTACATCCGTGAATTGCAGGTAACGCGAGGCCCGCTGATCGGAGACGACAACCCGATCAACATCCTGTGCGAAGAGTACAACGCCGCCGTCAAAGCCTACAACGAAGCGCAGAAAGTCTGCGCTGGCGGGACGGCATCCGAGGGGCACAACGCAAAGCTGAGGGACGCGGAGCCGGCATCATCGGCGGAGCGTCCCTCTCAAGCGCCGGGTTGTGCCCCGGTGCATCTTCGGAGAACTGAAATGGAAAAAGTAACCGTAAGCGCCGCAGCCCTGCGGCAAGTGCTGAATGCACTGAACGGCCCTAGCCACTACATCCGTGAATTGCAGGTAACGCGAGGCCCGCTGATCGGAGACGACAACCCGATCAACATCCTGTGCGAAGAGTACAACGCCGCCGTCAAAGCCTACAACGAAGCGCAGAAAGTCTGCGCTGGCGGGACGGCATCCGAGGGGCACAACCCAACAGCTAAGCGGCGCGTCAGCGTCCGCTTGAGCGCCCGGTTAGGCCTGGTGGCAGATGCCCAGGGCCTGACAGCACACACGAAGCCGGGGCCACAGGCCCGGGCGCTTTGAAACCGAGCAGGCCGGCAGGCTTGCGGAGAGTAGCGATGACCGTGATGACGAACGAAGACCCGGCAGTGCCGGAGTTGACCGAGGGTGAGGCTTGGTACGACACCGAGATCGCCCCAAAGCTGGCCGAGCTGGCGAAGCTCTGCCACGCGCGAGGCATGTCCTTCCTGGCCCAGGTGGAGTACCAACCAGGCGACCGAGCAGGCACCTACTTCCTGACCGAAGACGCGGGCCTGGCCATGCGGATGGTCAACCTGTGCTGCCGCACCGCACCCAACGTGGACAACTACATCATCCACCTGAAACGTCACTGCAAAGAGATGGGCGTCGACCCGTCATCAAGCTGGGTGCTGACGCATTGAGGCCTAACGTAAAGGTAAGGGGCGCGCTTTAGCGCGTCCCACTTGACCGCCATGTTAGAGCGCAAAAGAGGACTATGCGATGAGGGTTGAGCATATTGGACTGGCTACGCTGTACCTCGGAGACTGCCGAGAGGTACTGCCGACGCTGGCGCCGGTGGATTTGATTTTGACCGACCCGCCATATGGGATTGGCGTTTGCAACCGCTCGGACGGTGGGGTTGGTTCGATTGCCAGCGGCTCGAAAATATACGGGCGCGAGCAATGGGATAAGGAAGCGCCACCTGCGTGGTTGTTTGGGTTGATGCGCGAGAAGGCGCGGTGGCTGATTATCTGGGGCGGGAACTACTACGACTTGCCGCCAAGCCCTTGTTGGCTTGCTTGGGACAAGGGACAGAGGGATTTTACTTTCGCGGATGGAGAACTGGCCTGGACGAACTTGGAAAAGGCGGTGCGGTTTTTGACGGTTCCGCGCGGCGAACTTGTGGCGGAAGGCAAAGAACACCCGACACAGAAACCGCTGCGCCTGATGGAATGGTGCCTTGATCATGCACCCAAGGCTGACACGGTTTGCGATCCATTTCTCGGTAGCGGCACCACCGGAGTTGCAACGGTGAAAGCTGGGCGGACGTTCATAGGAATTGAGCGCGAGCCGAAGTATTTCGAGATCGCCTGCCAGCGCATCGAAGCGACGCAGCGGCAGGCGAATTTGTTTGAAGCACCAGCGGCGCGGTCTGAACAGCATGGCCTTGCGCTCTAACGCCGGAGTTCAGCCGTGACTGGCACGCGCAGCGGGACAGGCATCGGCTGCAACGACTGGTTAGCGGTCGCCGCGCTCTACGTGGAAACCGGCGGCTGCTATTACGACCTGCCAGGCGTTGACCCGTGGGACGAGGCCAGGGACGCCCGCGAATACAGAGGGCCACACCCCGTAGTGGCACACCCACCCTGCCAGCGCTGGGGCCGATTCTGGCACGGCAGCACGCGGAAGCCACACCAGTACAAGCTTGGTGAGGACGGCGGTTGTTTTGCCGCAGCCCTGACAGCGGTGCGAAATTGGGGCGGAGTGCTGGAACACCCAGCAGACAGTAAGGCCTGGAAGTTCTTCGGGCTGACGCCACCGGAGAGGTTCAAGGGTTGGCAACCGACAGGCGATGGCATGGGCTGGACCTGCTACGTGGAACAAGGCCACTACGGGCACATGAGCCGTAAGCCGACCTGGCTGTATGCCGTGGGCTGCGAGTTGCCGGAGCTGAACTGGGCGAAGGGCGAGCAGCGCCTGCACCCGGTAGCCCTGGAACGCTACGGCTACGAAAAGGCGCGCCGCATCGGCATGACCTCGATGATCGGCGGCAAGGACAAAACAAAGCTGCGGAACGCAACGCCGCCTGAATTCCGCGACCTGCTGTTGCGGATTGCGCGGACGGCCTACGTGACCGCTAACGGCGAGGTGAGGGGCGCGAGCCGGCTTGCCGGCGAAGCGTCCAGCGCCGAAGGCGCGACCTCGACCGTGGTGTTAGGTGACGGAGGTAATTGATATGCGGTTTTTGAAACGACTGCTTTGCCGGCATGAGCTTGAGTTCGTGCGCAACATCTACGGCGACGAAATCATTGAGCGCGGGTGGAAACGCTCGATATGGAAGTGCTCTCGATGCGGGAAAATCGTGATGCGCGATCAACTTCATTAGTTGCCTAACGCTCCGCATGAGGGGACGGGCGGCTTTTCGCCCGGTCCGCTCGATGCGGTTGTTGGGCGGCAGACGAACGGAGGGAACGATGGCAACCTGGGTTAAAGAGTACCTGACGCTGGTGGATGACTGCGAGAAGCGCGAAAGCCGGCTGACCGAGTGGGAAGCGGGATTCGTGGGTTCGATCCGGCACCGACTGGAAAAAGAGCAGCCGTTGAGCGCGAAGCAGACCGAGACGCTCGACAAGATTTGGGAACGTGTAACGGCGCGAGGATGATGACGCCGAACGCCTGAAATCAGGCGACCCGCGAAGCGGGTTCGCCTGCATTGAATTGTTGGGCCGCTGGCCCAGGAGAATGAACGATGGACACGAACGAATACATCCGAGAGGGCATTGCTTCAATCCGCAGGCTTGCGAGCGGAGACCCTGATGCACGCCTGACATACGACATCATCGCCGACGACAAGCTGGTGCACTACGCCTCCGATGCCATGCGCGAGAAGCTGAAATTGGCGCGAGTGCGAGGTCGCGGCGGCTGGTGGAACAGCGACGAATGCACGATTGACGATCTGCGGAGCCTGCTGCGCGAACACGTCGAGAAGGGCGACATGCGCGACGTGCTGAACCTTGCCGCGATGGTGTACGTCCGCGAGATTGCTGACATGCGGCCCAACGCAATGTAGACCGCAAAACTGCGGGATAACACCGCGTGTGGCGTGTTATCCGACCGCAGGCCCCCTGTGCACATCCTCCGGCCGCAGGTTGGTATACCGCCGCAGGTGCGTCCACGTCTTGTGCCCACTCACGAGCGCCACCTGCTCGATGCGGTAACCGGCCTCGAACAGGCGGCTGATGGCCTCGTGCCGCAGATCGTGGAAATGCAGGTCCGGAATGCCCAGCGCCCGGCATGTTTTGGTGAACGCCTTGCTGATGCTCTGGCCGCCAATGGGGAATAGCCGGGCATCGTCGCCGCGCGGTAGGGCCTCCAGCAGCGCCCAGGCACCGGGCAGCAGGGGCACCCACTGATCGTTTCCGACCTTCTCGCGCGGGTCCTTCCTGTCGCGCACCAAGATCAGCTTCTTAGCGCGGTCCACGTCCTCCCACCGAACGCGCGCGATTTCGCCCATGCGCATCGCCGTTTCCACGGCCCACTGCACCGCGGCGGCGTAGAGCGCGCCGTTGGGCTGCGCGCGCAGGTGCTGGTCGATGGCGTGCAGCTCATCCTCCGTGGGGCGCCGCTCGCGCCGGCCACCGCCGCCAATGAGCCCCAGGTGCTTGAGCAGCGGGCGCGCCTGGGCCACCACGTCCGGCAGGTTCATGCCCTTACTGGCTCCCACCACGCGTAGCACCGTGCCCAGCTTGCCCACATCCATGTTCACGGTGTACGGCCCGGCGCCCATGTCGGCCCGCTCCTGCGCGTAGGCCACAAGGTCATCCACCCGCAAGTCGGCCGCCGCTTTGGCGCCGAGGCCGGCGTCGAGGTGCTGCAGGGTGTAGTGCTCGGTGGACGTGTCGCGCACCGGCCGGGCGCGGCGCAGGGTGCGGTAGTCCGCAATGGCCGCGCTCACCGTGTAGCGCTTGCCAGCAACGTGCTGCGCCGTGGGCAGTTGGCCGCGGGCAATGTCCGCCTCAATACCGGCCGCCCACGCCTGCGCCTTGGACTTCGTGGCAAACACCCGCGTGTAGACTGGATGCCCTTTTCGCCGCACAAACACCCGCCAGCCGCTGCCGAATTTCAGTATGGATGCCATCGCCGCCCCTCAAATTGCACACTGTGACTTTCGTGTGCACTGGCATCCTAAAACAACGCAAAACGACCGGAGCCGTCTAGAGGTGTAGCAGCGCTAAGATACCGCCATCTCCCCGTAGTTCAAGGGGAGTAATACGAGGGGAGGTGGCGTGTTGTGTGCAAATAATGTGATGGTCCGCGAAAACTGAGGTTCCAGAAACGCAAAAAGACCCGGACTCCACCACATGGGCAGAGTCCGGGATCAGGGAGGAAAGGGCTACGCCAACTGCGGCAATTGCTGCTGCACGGCCCGATACCCGCGGTTGAACAGGTCGCCCCGCTCGGCCAGGGTCAGATTGGCGTCGAGGAACCCATAGGGCCGCGCATCGACAGGAACGATGGTTGCCCCCGTCTGTTTTGCCCACGCCACCAGATTGCCCTCGTTGCTGTTGAGCATTGTGCCGATGCAGCCCTGCGCGAAATCCAGCAATGTGTCCATCTTGGCCGGGGCGTTGCCGTCCGTCACCTGGATGCCCACGCGAGGCACGGTGTCCTGCGTGAGCTTGTCGGTCGGGATGTTGCAGGCCATGCCTCCATCGGCCACGCGCATGCCGTTGTATCGAACCGGAGCCCAGACGCCGGGCACCGAGGCCGACATGCGGCAGGCGTCGGCCAGCAGTAGGTCGGGCGAGCGCGGGCCAGAGAGAATGACGCCGCGCTGCTTGCGCACGTCGCTGGCGACGATGGTGCACGGCATGATGGCTTGGGCAAACGTGCGGTCTCCGATGGCATCCCGCAACCACTGATGCAGCACCTGGCCGTCATTCAGCGCCCATCGGAACAGTGCGCCAAATGGCTGCACAGACATGATGTTGTCGGGGATCTCGGCCAGCGCGATCTGCTTGAGCTGCGCCGAGGACTTGCCCGAGGCGATTAGGGCCGCAGCGATGGAGCCGCCAGACGTTCCGGCGACTTCTACGATCTGCACCCCGGCGGCGAGGAAAGCGCACGCAGCGCCCGCATGGATGGGCGCGAGGAAGCCCGAGCCGCTGAATGCGAGGCGAACCTGCTTCATGCGGGGGTGCCGGTGGCAATCACCCCCACGGGCGGAGCGGTTGTCGGATCCGTCACGCCGCGAGCTGCTGCGGCTGCATCGATGGCCGCCTGCCCTGCGATGATGGATGGAGCCATCTGCTTGACGAACGCTTCCATGTCGGAAGCCGTCGCAGTCTTGGCCTGGATCATCGCCGTGAGAATGGCCGCGCCGATGGAGAGCGCCGCGCCCTGCGGGGTCGAACTCATCGCACCGGTTGATACGGCCTGGATGACGATCGGCGCCATGCTGATGGCGGTTTGCTCCACCGTCGCGGCGATCAGGGAAGCGGTGTCTTGGGATGTCGTGCTCATTGGGCCACCTGTTGAATTCCGAGGGTTACAAGGACTTGCGTGATGGCAGCGGTCAGCTGCACCGTCGCCTGCTGGGTATTGGTCGGGATCGGGCCGACACATTGCGCGGTGATCGTGTGCGACACCGGAAGGATCGCCTTCACGCTGGCGATCGGGGCCGTCGCAATCTTCTGCGCCACGATGGGCTGATACGCCTTCCAGCCAGAGCACGCGATGTACCAATTCGCGGTTAGTTGCTGCTGGGTCTGCGCGGCGGCTTGGCTGGCCGTGAGTGCTGGCCCGGTTGCCGACGGAACGGCGCACCCGGCCAAGGAAGCGGCGCACAAGGCCGCAAGGATGAGTTTCTTCATTCGGATTGCTCCTGACTTTTGGAAGGCGACTGAGCGCCCGGAACGGCCTGCGCGGTGTGGAACACCCCGAGGCCAAGTAGCGCAGCCTGAATGCCGAGCACAAGGCCCTGCGCATCGGCTTTGCCGAGAAACACCAAGCCGCCCCAAAGGCCGAACAGACCGGCGGCGGAAATCAAGCGAATAAGGGATGGCGACATCAGCGATCCTTTCGAGGCCAGAACAGCAGAAACAAAATCGGCCCCAAGATGGAGCCGAAAACGAAGATGGCGGCGAGATCGGGGAAACTCACGGCGTCCACCAGATCAGCCAGAGCAATGCGGGGAACAGCAGCCAAAGTGCAGGCATGTCAACCTCCATCACGGCGCAAGCACCGCAAGTTTTCCGGCATACGCTGCCGACAAATCCACTTCATAGCCGCCGCGGGTCTTGCACACCACGCACAGCGTGCCGTCTTCTTCCGGCAGCAGGTCGACAATGCGCACCGCGCCGTGCCCATGCGTGAGCAGCACGCTACCCACCTTCGCGCCGTTGAGCAGCGGTCGCGGTTTGGGCTTCGGTTTAGGCCCAGGCTTCGCCATTGCGCTTCCGTGCGGCCTGTTCGGCCTCGAATCCATCGCGGCATTCCCTGTCGCAAAACAGCATTCCGGCGCGCAGCGGCTCGGCGCAGTAGTGGCATTGCCCGCAGGCCAGCAGCGTCGGCTGCCGCACTGCCAGGGCCGCATCACGGTGCCGCTGTTCGGCGGCTTCGGCCTGATCGGCCAGGTCTTGCACGTCGTTCATGGCGTATCGTCGGCCCCATAACGCAAATCGGCCGAAATGCGCCGTGCCCAGCCTTTGCCGAACGTCGCCCACGTTGACAGCCCCGTCATGAACAACAATCGCTCGGCCAGGAACTTCATGATGGTGTCGGCGGGGTCTTGTGCCTTGAGCGCGGCGAGACTGATCGGGCCGAAGTTCCCATCGTCTGCCACCCCGACGGCCCGCTGCAGCGCCCGGATCGCGGTTTGAATGCCAGAATTGACGGCGAAGTCCAGCACTTGAAAGCCGATACCCGGTGGCATCGCGTCCCCGTCGATTTTGTCCCAGAAGTCCGATTTGTAGATGGCGATGGCCTGGTCGCGCGTGAGTGAGGCAATGTCCAGATTGGGATAGCTGCGCTGGCTGATTCCCCAATTTGTCACGCCTCCAGGGTCGTTCGGATTGGCGACATAGCCGCCCTCGTTGCCAAGCAGTCGATTGATGGCGATTGTGAAAGCATTCATGGTTTCTTTAGTTGGCTTAGGATGCAGTGCAGGTCAACACAGCCTTGAGCACTTCGACGTTGTTGCCCTGCGTGGTTTGGCAGGTCGCGCGCACTTCGTACCAGCACCCATCGAGGCAGCCCGATGCAATCAGTTGCACGCACAGCCCCGGCTGAATCGTCACCACGGCGCCGTTTGCGTTGGTCACGGCAACCGGGGTGGTGTTGATCGTGGGCATGATGAAATGCGCAGCGGCGTTTGCGTCCGTGCCGCGCGTGACAATGACGGACACCGTGGGTGTGCCGGTGAGCGTGACGCCAGCCGGAAGGTCTGCTGTGGCGTCCAACGTGAGCACTTTGGTTTCGCCGGGGTCGATTGCGGATTGAATTTGAGTCGCCATATCGGAGGTGCACAGGGCGTAAAAAGATCGGAACGGCATGGCCGCGTAGAAACTGCGCGCAGGCATGGCGGCATAGAACGAGCGGGCCGCCATGGCCGCGTAGAACTGCCATTCGGCAATCTCGGCCAAGGTCTGCAGGATGGACACCGCATCGACTGCCGCAGCGCCTTCTGCAATGGACTGCGCCAGTTGCGACAGCTTGCCCACGATCTCCAGCGCCTGCGCTTGCTCTGCCGCATTGGCAAGCGCGCTGGCAGCAAACGCCATGGCGTCGGTCGCTGTGGCAATTTCCTGCGCGGCACTCAGCAGCGCAACGGTGGCGCTCGCAAGGTCTTGCGCAGTGACGGTTTCAGCCGACGTTGCAGGCACGCTGTTGCCGCTGCTGGTCTGGTCTGCTGCCGATGCGGCTTCGGCGCTTGCTGCCGTTGCCGTGCCGTTGGATATGGGTGCATCGCCCGCGGTGCTGCTTTCGGAGACCGAAGACACTCCGGCCTGCGCGGCTGCGCTGGCGTCGCTGGCTGCCGCTGCGTCCTGCTGCGCGGCGTTGGTCAGTGCGTCATAGGCGGCAATCGCCGCAGCCGTTGCGCTCTCGCCAATCTGCGCCACGGCAAGAACGAGCGATGACACGCTGTCCGCCGCTGCACCCGGCTCGCTCACCTCTTGCGTGCTGGTGTTGCCGGTGTAGGCGGTATCCGCTGCACTTGCGCTGTCTGCCTGGGTCGCTGAGGTCTGTTCGGCCTGAGCGCTGGCATCCACAGCTGAAGCCGATTCGGCGCGAGATGCTTGCGTCGCCGCGCCGGGAAAGGATGCATCTGCCGCAGTTGCCGCTTCGGCTTCTGCTGCGACTGTTTGCACAGCGCTTGCGGGCGCTTCTGCGGCGCTTGCTGCTTCGTTTCCGATGGCCGTTGTGGCAGACGCCTGCCCAGAAGCATCGGCAGCGGACGCCGCTTCGTTTTCGGTGGCCGCGCTGGTTGCGGCCTGCGTGATGGTGTCGGTTGCTGATGCGGCTTCGGCCTCTGCGCTTGAGAGGGTGTTGCTGGGCGCGGTTGCCGGGACAAACGCCATGACTACAGCCTCACCGACCGGCGAAGCGTAATCAGGCCACGTGTAGGCAGCGGAGTCTTTAGCTCCAGTCCCCACGCCGTAATCAAAACTCGACGGGGGCGAGTTGGTGCCGTCTGTCTGTTTTGCCAGATTGGTGAACCCCGGCGGCGTTGCAACGGTCAGTGTGGTGGTGGTTGTGTTGTTGTCCGTGCCGCCGATGGATACCAGCAGATCGCCAGCAACGTCGGCAGATTGCAGCGTTGCCGTGATGGCGGTGTAATTGCCGGTTGTTGTCGCGCCGCCGCCGACCTCGTTTGCTCCGTAACTGCGCAACCCGCTGATGCCGGACACTCGCAGCACATAAACGTCCCCATCGCCACCCGGGCCTCCAAGGTTCGGCGGCGTGATGGTGTACGTGCCAGCAGCGAGGTTGAATGCGGCGAGTGCTTGCGCAAAAACTGGCTCTGCCGTTCCAAGGTAAGCCGCTTCCGGGTCATAAATGGTGGTCAATCCGCCCGGCGACATAGTGGGCAGAAACGTCGCGCCCGCGTCAGAGTTCCATTGGTTTGTGCAAACGATCAAACTGTCGCCCGCGTTGCATGTCACAGACAAAGTGGTGGGCGACCACGACCCGACATGCCACTTTTGCGATGCCTGGTAGACCTGCTCGATTGCCCACGCTGGGGGCGTTCCAACACTGTCCGCTGCGCTGCCCGCATTGGCAATCACCGCAGCGGTTTGTGCGCTTGACGCCAAGGAATCTGCCCCAGATGCGGCTTCGGCCTGCGCTGCGGCAATGGCACCCCCAGTGGTGATGGTGTCCGTTGCGGCGGCCACTTCCGCTTGCGTTGCGGAGGTGATGATGGCAACGGACTGCGCTGATGCCGCGCTTGCGGCTTCGGCAATGCTCACCGGCACAGTGGTGCCGCTGCTTACCCCTTTGACCAGCACCGTGAACATGGTGCCGAACACACCGCCTGACGGGTTGACAGTCTCGCCGTAAGTGCTGGTGTAGGTTGGGCTTGTTCCCGTTGCGCTCAAAGGCGCATAGGCGATGCGAATGCCGGTGCCACTTGACCCGTCTGTATAGGCCAGTGCGCTTGTTGTCCCGCTTGGCAGGCTGGGCGTTGCTCCGGTGTTGCCGAGGTCAAGGTAGAACAAGACAGCCGTGTCATTGCTGACCGTGGCCGTGGCGCTTGGGCTTGTGGCTGTTGTGCCGTTTGGCACAACGGCGAAAGCCGATGCGTCAGGCTGCGTGCCGGTGTCGCCTCCCGACCACGTGGTGATGGCAACATCGCACCCGTAATAGGTGCCAAGCCCGGCGCTGCTGGTGAACCCAAACGTGTAGCTTGTGCTGCTGGTATCGGCTGATGTGGCAATCTTGGTAGCGACGTAGCTGTAAATCGAAAACCCGTTTGCCTGTTGCAAATCGAATTGCTGTACCGTCCATCCAGACGGCACGCTGGCAGCAAACGTTCCCGTCGTAACGCTGACATATCCGCTGAATACAGCAAGCAGCAGATTGCCGACAGCGGGAGTTCCCCCGCTGTTTAAGGATTGCGTTATTCCACCAGTTGCCCCGATGGAATTGACGCGAACGAATGCCGGGTTTGCCACGCTCTACCTTCAGCTCGCCTGCACCGCGTCCAGCTCGTCCTCGCTGAACGGGCGCTCATGCGTCACGCCGTTCGCGTCGGTGTAGGTGACGAACACCATCAGCTCGTCCCCGATCACGCGGGTCTCGGTGACGGTGCCCTGAACGATGGGGGTGAGCTGCTTGACGGTATCGCCGCGCTTGAATTTCAGTGCCATGATGATGTCCTTTCGGGTTACATGCTGGTGGAGTAGGAGACTTGCAGCGTGGTGGTGGTGCCCACGGCGGCATTGCCCCCGGTGAACGCCCCGGCGCTGTAGATCACGCCGGTGGTGGCGCCCTTGGTTGCTACGGTGGCGAGCATGGCCCCGGCGATGGTGCCCGCTGCGCTCCAGCCGCTGAAACTGATGGCGGAGCTGAGTGCCTTGGCGCCGGAGGCCGCAGCGGCCCATGCCGCCGTGCCGCGATTCGCCGGGGTGGTGTAGCCGGTGTTCTCCGTCCAGCCGGAGTGCGACGCAGCCGAGTCCGTTGCGGCAAAGGTGGGCGTTGTTGCGCCGTCCACCAGCCCCAAGTAAAACGCGGCGGTGTAGCTGCTGCCCGCCAGCCCGTTGTCGAACAGGTAGTTCTTGCCCAGCGTGAGCACCAGGTTGTCGAACTCGTCCTGCCACGCCACTTCTTGCAGCTTTTCGAGCGCCTTGGTCGCCATGGCGGCGCGGATCACGTCCCCGGCCTGCACAAAGGCGGCAATCTCGGCCTTGAGCGTGTGATAGGCCGAAGCGTTGCGCGGCTCAAGAGCGCGCACCTTGTAGCGCCCTGCGGCGTGCGCGCCTTCGAACAGCCCGCTGCGCTCGCGGTACATGGTGCGGAAAGCGTCTGCGGCTTGCGCTGCGTCGGTCTGCGGAATGATGTTCATGTGATGTCCTTTCGGAGATGAAAAAACCGCCCGTAAGCGGTCAGAACTGGTGATGGACGATTTCCACGTCCGAGAGTCGGTAGCCTTCTGGCGCATACCTCTGCCAGACCCACAACGGATGCGGCATGGCGTGGATTCCGGTGTCTTTGCCGATGTGGTGCACATTGCACAGCAACATGCCATTCACCGTCTGGTCATCGACGAAGGTATACGGGTTCGCAGGGTCGAAGCTGTCCCAGTCGAACGCCTGCGCGTGCGGCCCCCATGCCCCAGCTTTGCAGTCGCGGATGAAGCGCGGCCAGTCCCATGCCGTTGCCAGACTGCGCTCGACGGGGTAATGATGGCTTTGCAGCGGCGATTCCTTGCTGTCCTTCGCGCCACAAATCCAGCAGCAGCCGTCGCGCGCAATCAGCGCCTTGCGCGTGCGCTCGAACAGGCTCGTCTCTGTGCGCGGCGCATGGCCGGGGATGTTGACCTCGACGGCCAGCGTCTCGCGCTCGACGTGGGTTTGTTCGACGTTCATTTCACCGAGATATTGGCGTGAAAGCCTGCCCAGATCGCTGCGATGGCAGCGCCCAGGCCTGCAAGCCACTTCACCGCAGTCAGTGCGCCGCGCGCAGTCTCGAATGCCTGCTTGAGTTCGCGGGTGCTTTGCTCCTGCATGTCCAGCTTCACATCGAGATAGCGCACGATCACGCGGTATTCCACAGGCAGCTTTTCGATCTGCTCGCGCAGGTTTTCAATGGTGGTTTGTGAGTCGGTCATGGGCTTCCTTTGCGGTCAAAATGCGTGGGTAAACATCAGCACGATCTGCCCTTTCCAGATCGGCGGCCAAGGGTCTGCGCCGTGCCCGCTGAAGCCTTGACCGTCGGCGTAGTAGCGCAGGGCGAGCGCGTTGTCGTTGTGGGTGAGTGTGACGCCGAGGACGCCACCGAGTGCCCAGCCTGCGTCATGCGTATTGACGGGGGACATCGGGCCGCTTTGCGCAAACACGCGCGGGCTGATTTGCTCCGATGGATACCAATCGGGCACTTGCACCGACCAGTTGCGGTAATACAGCAGCGGCCCCGCCTCGATGCCCCATTGCCATGCGCCTTGCCTGTGGGCTTCCAGCGTGGCGGCAATGCCGTAAATGGCTCCCGATCCGTTGTAATGCGTCATGGGCAGGCATGCGCCGTTGCAACCTAAGCCCGGCGCATAGTTCGCATCGTTCGGCGTGTCCACGCTGTCCACGCTGTAGTGCCCGAGATAGACGGCATCGACATGCCAGCGCAACCATGGCAGCGCATTGCCCACCACGCCAATTTCCGCCACTGGCGACGTGAGGTCGCGATTGTGTGGGAATGCCGACTGATACCAGGTGCCGTCGCCATGGTCTCGGCTTTGCGCGATGCCCAGTCCGATTTCCAGCCGGGCGGCATGTGCAGACAGCGGAAGCAGCAACACGCAGGCGAAAAAAAACCGCCCGAAGGCGGTTGTGAGTTTGCGCATGATCGTCACCAGGTGATGGCTTGCACTGCGCTGACGGTGGTTGCGGCCAGCACTTTGGCCTTGAGGGTTTGCAAGTGCTGGAATGCCGCCGCACCCTGTGCGCCGATGGTTTGCGCCAATCCTTGCATATCGGCGTAGGTGAACGGCACCTGTGTGTTGTCCGCAGCAACCCAGTAGAACCCGGCAGGCACGGCGGCTGCCGCTTGGAATGCAAGCAGCATGTTTTGCAGGTTGCTGATGCTGCCGGGATCAGCTTGATAGGTCTTGGTGACGCCGCCTTTGCTGGTGTAGGTGACAGTCTGCGCAATGGCAGTTGCGTAAGACTGCTTAAGCAGGGAAATTTGATCTGCCTGTGAACTCTCTACATTTTGGATGAGATTCCCATTGACAATTGACCACGATTGCGGATTTTGCGACTGATCCTGCGTGCAGGCGATTTGATTGCTTGGAAGAGCCTGAGGCTGTTCGGCATAAACATGGGTGCCGACACCATTACCTTTGGCGTCGAAGATAAGTGCGAAGAACATGCGATTTCCTTAAGGTAATGGAATGAAGATGCAATGCACATTGACGTTCATTTTGACCGTCGAAGTTTGCGAAACTGTTGCCGTCACGGTTGAAGACTGTCCAACGGTCATTGGCAAAATGGCGTTGATTTGGTCAAAAGTACCGATCAAGTTGGCATCCGTTTGCACCATCCCGGGAAGTGATGTGGCGAGTGACGCGCCAATTGAGCCTACTCCTGGTCCCCATGCATAACCGGCACTGATCGCCAGATAGCCCGTTGATGGTGCGGTGAAGTTTGCCGTGGTTGCGGATGCCGATGTACCAGTTCCACCGGCCGCGGCACCAAAAGCAAGCGCACTGAGGACTTGTCCTAGGTTCACTGCTTGGTTTGGTGCGATCGCCGCCTTCACCGGCAAGCTTCCCCCCGTCGTCTGGATCAACTCAAACGCCGTTGCCGCCGCATTCACCCGCAGCAGCGCACCAAACCCGGCGTCCAGCTCGCCGCCTTGCAGCGCAGTGCCGGCCGGGCCTTGAATCGGCAGCGCGGCCAACCCGTTGAGCGCCAGCGTGCTGGCACCGGTGTTGCTCGCCTTGATGCTCTGCAGCGATACCAGCATGCCCGGCGTGTAGGCCGTGATCGGCGGCGTCAACGCGGCGGCGTAGGCGTTTGCGGTGCCGGTGTCGAGGGCGGTGTTCCCTTTGGCCCCTTGAGTCATGGCCTGGATGGCGGCGGCAAGCTGGGTGAGCTTGGTGCGGTCGAGGGTGATGCCGGCCGCCTGGATGGCGTTGGTCAGCTCGGCCTGCAGGGCGTTGAACGCGTAGGCAGGCAGCACGGTGGCCGGGGTGTTGGTGGCCGGGTTGCCGTTGGTGGCCCACTGCGGGGTGCCTGAAAGCGGCGCCGTGTCGGCTTGCGCCAGGGGCACCGTGTTGGGTGCGATGAGAAGGTCCATGTCAGTTGGTGTAGTTGAAGTTGAGAAGAGTGTGCGCAGGTTGCGCGGATTGCAGTTCGCACTGCAGCACCGTGCTTCCCCAGCTGGCGAAAGGTTCGCCAAACGCATCGGTACCGAGCTGGAAGCGGTTGATGGTGTATTGCGCCACCGTGACTTGCCAGGCCTGCGCCCAGTCTTCGCCGCCCAGCGGCGCGCCGAAGGTGCGGCCAAAGCGGAACGGCTGAAACTGCTGCACGCTGATGGTGTAGCCCAGGGTTTCGGCCAAGGCGGTGTAGTACGCCACGCTCTGGCCGCCGATATTGGCCAGGCGCGCAACGACTTGCGCGCGACGCTGCTGCACCGTGGGCTGCAGCCCGGCGCAGGCATCGGGAAGCCCGAGCGAGCTTTCCCACTCTGGCAAAAGCTGCACCGTGGTCCCCGGGAAGGCATCCACCAGCAGGTTGCTGGCAGCGCCGTTGCTGCGGGCAAAGCTCTGGGCAAAGCCTGAAAGCGCCTGCGTCTGCACGCTTTGCGCGTCGCGCGGCCAGACCAGGCCGCGAGGCAGCAGAGATTGCAGCGCGGCGGTGTAGTCCGCCTGAGAATAAATGGGCGCGGCCATGGCGATGCGTCAGGCGTAGGTCACCGTGCCGAGCACTGGCAATGCACCCACGGGGCTGGCGATATTGCCCGCAGGGGAGGTGATGACAAAGCCGGATGTGCCCGGCAGCGCGGCGATGGCCGACTCGATGGCACTCAGCGGCACAGTGCCGCCGGGCGCGCCCAGCAACTGGAACACCCCGGCGATCGACGCGGCGATCTGCGATTGCAGCAACGCACTGGCGCCCGTCAGACCAGTGAGGGTGAAATTCACCGCGTTGGGGGTGGGTGCCACGGCGTAGACCAGCGCGGTCACCGGTTGCAGTGGGTAGATGGCGTTGGCCACGGCGAGCTGATCGCCAGTTGCGGGGGTGGCACGGGTTTCTGCTGCAGCCACCCCGTTCGTGCCCTGGGGGAAACCGTTGTATGCCGATTCGGCACTGTCCATCATGAAACGCACGGTCACGGTGCCCGCCCCCATGCCCAGCGGCGTGACCCACGCCCGCGTGACGCCGGGCACGGCCAGCGCCCAGGTGATGTAGTCGCTGCCGGCTCCTCCCTGGGGGGTGACCTGGAATGCTTGCAGCATGCGGCTGCGCAGGCTGCCATCGGCCTCGAGGTCGGCGCCGCCGGTGAAGGCGCTTGCGGCGGTGCCCATGGGTTGCACGCCAGCAATGGGCGAGGTCAGGTTGAACTGCGTGCCCGCCGCGCAGTTGCCGAACGCGCCGGTCAGCCCAGCTGGGTCTGCGTTGACCTGCACGCTCACGGTCACGGTTCCGCCGCTGCCGATGGTCCCTCCGGCCGTGACGGTGCAGGGTGTGCCGTCGCTGCGGCTGAGCGCGGTGCCCGTGGGAATTGACGCGCCCACGTTGCCGCTGAAGGTCACCGGGCCGGTGGCTTGCGTGGCGGGGTTGCGGGTGATGTTGCGCAGCGCCGCCCACATTTCGAGGAATTCGTCCGTGGCGGTGTAAGGCACCGCCTGCTGCGCCACCCAGTCGATGTATCCATAGTGCAGGTGGGACAGCCCGGCCAGCACCTGCGACAGCACGCCCAGGTTGGAGAACCGCAGCAGTGGGTCGGTGCCGGGCAGCGCGGCGGCAATGTCCTGCGCCACCATGGCGCGCAGGTCAGACAGCGATGGGCGGTTGAAAGGCATGTCAGTTGACCTCCTGGGACCACGCCCAGGCAAAGTTCAGGGGTTGCGTGGTGCCGTCGGTGCGGCGCACGGTGATCTGGGAAGACAGCATGGAAGGCCGGGCCCACTGCACCAGCACGTCCACCGCGGCGGCCACGCCATCGTCGATCAGCCATTGCAGCGCCTCGACGATGTAATCCTGCGCGGCGGCCAGGGTTTCGCTGGTCTGCTTGCTGCGCGCCAGCAGCCACAGGCGCGAGCCGATGGGGTGCGCGGCGTCGTCTGCCCACCAGCCGCGCGGGTCGGTGGTGCCGTCCGGGATCACATCGTCAGGCTGCGCCACGCGGTCGGAAAACAGGCTGATGAGCACGGCGGTCTGCAGGTCGTTGCCCGAGAGCAGGTCGGCCCCGGCGAGCTGCCAGTCGCCGCTCGCCTGCAGCGGACCGGCCCAGACGGTGGAAATGTCGCTCATCACATGCCCTGGCTGGGTGTGGACACCGAGCCGCCCTGCGGGTCGGTGTGGGTGTGCCCGTTGTAGACCGTGCGCATGCCGGCCATGCTCTTGTTGCCGTGGTCGAAAATATCGCCTTGCGCCACCACATTGCCGTCCACATTCAGGTTGCCGGTGCAGTGCGTGGTGGGTGTGTTGAGGGTGACGCTGGTGCTGGCATTGACCGTCAGGCTGGGGGTGTTGTTGATCACCATCGGCAGGCCCGCGCCGTTGACCACGATGCCGCCCGGGGTGAGCCACACGCTCTGTCCCCGGCTGTCGTAGAGAGCGGCGTCGCCGCTGGCCAACCCCTTGAGGCGGAAGGTCTGGTTGCCGGTGGCGATCACAACGCCGTTGGACCGGTCGCCGCCGACGAACAGCAGCACCGCGTCGGTGCCCGGCGGCGGGTTGCTGGCAAAGCCATACTCGGCCAGGCGCGGGGTGTTGTCACGGGTTTCCAGTTGCCCCAGGGTGAGCTGGGCGCGCTGCACGGTGCCGGTGGTGTCGTCCACCAAAGTCACGCGGCCGATGCCCACCAATGCCTGCAGGCGATGCCCCAGCCGCTGCATCCAGCCGCTCATGGCGTGCCTCCGGTGGCCTGGTTGGTCAGCTGCGCCATGGTGAAAAATCCAGAACTGGGGCCAAGCTGCGTGGGCAAGGTGCTGGTGAGCTCCATCAGCCACGCCGGTTGCAACAGGGTGGGCTGGGGTGCGAAGGCCTCGGGGGGCATGAGAGTGAGCTCCGCTGTGGTGCCGCGTGCGGCGTCGAGGTGGAAGCTCACCTCGCCGATCAGCCATTGCGCCTGCGCGGTCTTGAGCAAAGGAAGGTCCACCAGCGCCAGGCGGTTGGGTTGCCACAGGTCGCCCTGCGCATCGCGCCAGGAGTCGGTGGTCAGGCGGCAGACAAAGCTGCGACCCCAGCGGCGCGCCAGTTCCCATTGCGCGCGGGTGACGGCAATGTCCTGGCCGCCCGCACCGGCCTCGGCGATGATGTCGAGCTGCCGGTGGCGGCTGACGGTGTGGTCCGTCATGACGGCCAGCACATTGCCGTCCACGCCCCCGGCACCCTGGTCGCCCAGGTTCTCAACCGACTGCAGAAAGGCCACATAGCGCGAATAGCGCTGGTCCATGCCGTACTGGATGGTGGCCTGCATGACATTCTGCCCCTGCGCAAAGCCGCTGGCATGCGCCGTGGTGCCCACCTGGGCAAGCTGCAGCGAACCGTCTGGCAGTTCGAACGGCACCAGCGCGGCGTAACGACACACCCGCTCGATCAGTTCCCAGGCGGTTTCGCCCAGGATCAGGTTGAACTGCGGAATCTTCGGGCCGGGCGACACCCCGGGCGCCAGCGCCACGGAAATGCCGTAGGGCGCGGCGAGCTTGGTGGCCACATCCAGCGCGCTGGTGCCGCTGATCTGTCCGCCGGGCCATTCGGCGGAACAGTCCACCAGGTCGCAGCACTTTCCACGGCCCACCACCCGCACCTGATGGCCCTGGGGAGAGAGCGACGGCGCGAACCGGTCCACATAGCCGGTGATGACCACTTCGGTGCCCAGGAGCACTTGACACGGCGCGCCGGGCACCACGGTCACCGCGTTGAGCTCGCCGGGGAAGCGCTCGGTCATCACGATGTCGAAATCCGACGGCACGCGCTCCATGCCGCGCGTCACGCGCAGTTGCGTCCACCCGCTGATGGACGCGCCGCCGATGCGCAGGGTGAGATCGTCTGGCGTGGTCATCGGGACAGCCCCAGAAAGCGAGTGGGCATGAAGGCCGGGTGGCGGGGGTCGGCCTCGGCGATCAGCTCGTCGGCGCGGGTGGCATCGCGGTATTGCCGTTGCGCCAGGGTGAGCGCGGGCAGCGCGGTGGCGCTCACGATGGGCACCACGCTGGGCAGCGCAGCCCCGCGGGCGTTGAGGTCCTGCACCACGGCGGCGCGCAGCGCCTGCAGCGCCACGAAGGTGGCATCGTCTCCGGCGTCGCCCGCTGCGGTGAGCTCGGCGTCGAGGGCGCCGGTCACCGTGGTGCGCACCGAGGCGGCGTCGTTCGCGCTGGCGGGTTGATACTGGCTGGCAGCCTGCGCCATGGCCACCACGGCGGCGCGGCGAAACAGCGCGTTGCTGGCGGTCTGCACGGCGCCCATGGCGCTTCCCACCGCGCCCGGCGGCGTGGACGGCGCTGGGAGGGGCGTTGCCATGAACAACAGCGCCTGCAGCGCGGCGGCCGGAGTGGCCGCCGTTTGCGCCACCGTGGCGGCAAACGCCTGCACCGTGCCCGGGTAGGCGCTGGCCGATGCGGCAGACAGCGCCCCCGCGCCCTGCGTGACGGCAGACGCCGCCGCCTGCGTGGCCGCACGCGCCTGCGCGGCCTGCCCTTTGAGCGACTGCAGGGTGACCGCCGGGTTGGACGCGCCCGATTGCCCAAACTGGGTGAACCCGCTGGCCAGCGATCCCAGCAGGCGCCCGAAGCTGCCGGGCAGCGTCACCACCAGATTGACCAAACCCGACACCCCGCGCACGAAGCCCAGCGTGGCCTGTGTCCAGGTGGACGCCACGGCCACCGCAGCGGCAACGACTTGGCTGCCGGCCTGCAGGGCGCTGATCGCGGTCTTCGCAAAATCCGCTGCGGCGGCCAGGTTGGCATTGCCCGCGGCGAGGCTGACCAGGTTGCGGGTGTCGGTCTGCGCGGCGGGGAAGATGCGCTGCCCGGCTTCGATGAAGGTGAATTGCACCTCGAACACGCGGCCATGGTCTCGGTGCTCGACGAACTCCACCCCCATCACGCTGACCTGCAGCCGCCCGAGTGTGGGGTGCACCAGCTGCCCGCCTTCGGGCGACTCGCAGGCCGCGATGAGGCGCTCGCGCTGCGCGATCACATCGTCGCCGATCAGAAAGCCCTGCACCTGCAGGCGGCGCGGCATGCGACCGAGGTCTTCGACCCAGACCGTGTCGCGCAGGGGGTATTCGTGCACCGCGTTGCGCCGTCCCACCTGGGTGCTGCCGCCAAGGGTGACGAACGGCACCCCGCGATACGAGGCCGGGCGCAACTGCTCGAAGAACGAACCGCCGGACAGGCCGCCGAGCAGGGATTGGGCGCCAGAGACCGTGTTGCTCAGCGCATCGGCCAGATTGGCCGCGCCTTGCGCCACGTTGGCGGCCACGGTGACGGGGTTGAACATCAGTGCTGCCCCACCATGTTGTAGGCGACGTTCACCGGCACATCATCGCCATCTGCCCGCCGCGCCTCGACCCGGGTGCCGGGGGGCGCGTTCTTGACGTGCAGGGTGATGTCGACCTTCTGCTGCGGAGCGTCGCTGGACGCAGATCGGAACATCATCTGGTTCTGCGCGTAGATCTGCTGCGCCAGAATGCCTCGGGTGCGCGCTTCCTGGTCGGCATTGGCTGGCCGTTCGTAGTAGCGGCTGTAGATCGACCCCGCATCGGCTGCCGTCTTTGCCTGCGCGGCGCGCTGTTGCGCGCCATTTTCGGTATTGCCGAGCTCCCACCGGGCAAAAGCGAGTTGCTGCTGCAGATTGGACTTTTGGATGGGCAAGCCAAACAGCCTGGCAAATTGCGCTTGCCGGTCGGGGTGCCATTGGCCAATACCATAGGCCTTGCCACCGTCGCCGACTGCCGAAGGATTGAGCGCGCTTTCCGCTGTGAAATTGGCAACCAGGCCAGATGCTTCGACAGGCGACATGCCACTGGCCAGAAGTTGCGCCAGAGCGGCCTGTTGCCGGGCTGGCAGAGATTTTTGCCGGGCGTCCAGCGCGGCCTGCTCGCCCTGCCCGATGGTCGGGGAGTAGAGCAGCAGCCCGGCGCCGAGGCCCAAGGTGGCAACGCTTGCTGCGGTGCCTGCGGCTGCGGCGGCGCCAGTGGCGGCTTCTGCCGCAGGCAAAGCAGCTGCGGCGACGCGGGCCGCTCCGAAGGCGCGCGCCAGGCGCAACACGGCCAGAGTGAACATGCCTACCTTGCCCAGCGCCCACGCGCCGAAGGCCAGCTCGAGCGCGGTTTTCCAGCCGCCCAGAGACTGCACCGCATCATTGATGCCGCTGGCCATGCTGCGGATTTCGGCAACCACCCCGGTGATGTCGCGCCACACGGCGCCCCAGTCCACCGAGCGCACCCATTGCACAATCTCGGACACCCAGCGCGACACATCCTGCGCGATGAGCTGGCGGTTGGCCGCAACCCATTGCGTGACGTTGTTGAGCATGGGAGTGAGCACGGGGAACAGCGCATTGCTGATGCTGTTGCGCAGGCCGATCAGGCTCATCTGCAGCTCGACGAACGATTGCGCAAGCGCGGTACTGTTGTGCAGCGCATTGCCGCCCATCACATAGCCCAGTCGCCGCGCCTGATCCTCGAACCGGCGGATGGCCTGCGGACCCTGGCGCAGCAGGGGCAACAGGGAGCCGATGCCGAACTGGTCGGCAATGCGCTGCTGCACCTGGGGCTGGCCGTTGTAGCGCTGGATGACCGCCGAGAGATCGGACAGCGCGCGGGTGGAATCGACCGCACCGGTGGCAGTCTTGTGGATGGTGATGCCCAGCTGGTTGAGCGCGTACATGGCCTGCTGGTTGCGGCCATACAGCGCGTCCTGCAGGGTGTTGCCCAGGGCGCCCAGGCTGTTGGTCATGTCGTCTGCGCTCAGGCCCGCGAGCTTGGCCGCGCCCTGCAAGGCCTGCAGCTTTTCCGGGGCGACGCCCAGGGTCTGCGCGGTGCGCTCGATGGTCCAGCCCATATTGGCCCATTGACGACTGAGTTCGGCCAGCCCCGCGATCGAGCCCACCCCGACAATGGCCGCCATGGGGGCGACGATGCGCGTGACCGCACCGCCCACGGCGCGGGCGGCATGGCCGATCTTCTGAAAGTCGCGCTGCATCTGCCGCAGGCCCGAGCCCTCGGCAAACCGGCCCATGCTGGCCTTGATGTCGCGCATGGGCTGCGTCATGGCGCGCATCTCGGCACGAATCTTGAGCATTGTCGCCGTCGCCTGATCGACGGCGGTGATGACGATCTTGGCCTGGTTGGTCATGGGGCGGGTTCAGTGTGTTGTCGCAGGGCCTGGCGGTGCCACCACAGCAAGGCAGCCGGTGTGAGCGCGAGCGCTTCGGTGGGTGTCCAGCGGTAGTAGCGGCTGAGGTCGGCCATCAGGGGGCCAAGGTTGGCCGGGCAGGCTGCGAGAATTGGGCGAAAAAACGTGCGCACTCCCCCAGGTCGCGCTGCGACAGGCGCTCGGCCACGCCGCGCGGCACAGCGGCCACCAGATGCGTGAGGGTGATCATCATGTCCACCTCGCCGGGCTCTTTCACCGCCTTGGCGAGCTCGCCGGCGGTGGGTTCGCGCAGTTCGAGCTCGGCATAGTCCTGGTCGGCAAAGCGCACGGGCTTGCGCAGGGTCAGCGTGAGCGTGTCTTGCACCGGCGGCAGATCGAAGGCGTCGGTCATGGTCAGGCCTCCTGCACCGATGCGCCTTCCCAGCGCACCTCAAAGGTGGCCTCGGCAGTCTTGACCTCCTGCGCTTCGACCGTCCACATATTGCGGCCGATGATGGTCTTGCCGTTGGCCAGCTCGACCGTGACGTTGACATTGGTCATGGCGTTGATGCTGGCCACGCTGAGCTGCCCGCTGTCGCGCAGGGTGCCGCTGATGAAGCCCGGAATGGGCATTTCGGAGTAGCCATGCACGCGGTCCTGCCCGGAAAGGGTTTCGCGCTTGCGGGTGGACACGCCGTAGGAAAGTTCGCCGGACAGCATGTAGCTCTGCCCGTCCACCGTGAGGTAGGCGACGCCGGCCAGGCGGTTGGTGTTGTCAGCCATGATGGGGCTCCAAATAAAAAAGCCGCCCGAAGGCGGCTTGAAAAAAGGTGGGGCGGGTTACAGGCGGAACTGAGCGAGCACCGCAAAGATGTTGAGCTGGTTGATGAGCGTGCCCGGCCACAGCACATCGAGGCGGTTGGGGTTCTGGGTGTTTTGCTGCACGATCACCTCCTTGGCGAAGGTGGCGCTGTCCTGCACCCAGCCCAGGTCGGTTTCGAGGTGCTGGTATTCCGCGATGAGCGCCGCGCGGGCGATGTTGGGGGTGATGATGTTGGCCCCGGCACCAAAGCGCGTGCCGTCTGCGGCGAGCTTCATGCGCGGGAACTTGCTGGTGATGACGCCCGCCATGTCGCGCAGCACCGCCGCCAGGGTGAACAGGGTCTCCACGCCCAGATAGCTGTTGTCGGGCTGGCCAAAGGCGTTTTTCTGGTAGGTGGTGATGACCTTCTGCAGCCGCACCACGCCAGCATCGTCCACGGTGAAGGTGGAGATGCCGGTGAACAGCAGAGTGTTCTGATCGGACAGGGCAAACCGGCTTTGCAGCGGGGGCGCCAGCATGGTGGACAGCGCCAGGGTTTGCAGTGGGGTGGCCGGGTCGGCGCGCAGGCTCACCGCCGAGGTGGCGGCAAAGTCGGCGGCGATGACCCAGCTCGGGGTGGGCGAATCGTTGAAGCCGAGCACCGAGATGTGCTGGTTGTTCATGCCGCTGCCAAAGGTGGTTTGCGCGCCCAGGGTGCCGCGGTAGGCGGTGAAGCAATGCCCGTAGAGCTGCATGTCCCAGCTCCAGCGCCCGGTCTGGTCGTTGAGCAGGGTGGCAATGGCAGCCAGGCTGGTGGCATCGGTATAGGGGCAGACGATGTAGTCGAAGGTCTTGCTCGCCAGATTGGCCAGCCCGGTGGACAGCGAGGGGTTGACCGCGCCGCCAGCCATCGGGGCAATGGTCAGGCCCAGGCCTTGCGGGGTGGACTCACCGCCCCGCGCGCCCAGATAGTTGAGGCGGATGTCGATGTCGTTGCCAGCCAGACCCTTGTTGAGCGCGGTGAGCGTGACCACGTTGGTGGCGGCGCTGGCAGACACCGGCAGATTGGGGGTGGCGTTGATGGCCGCAGCGAGTGCCGTGGCAATTTGCGCGGTGGTCTGGGTGCTGGCCACGGGCAAGGTGATGCGCACCCCGGCAACGTAGAGGTAGACGGTGCCATTGGCAATGGGCGCGGTGCCCACGGTGATGCTGCCACTGGCCGCAGTGGCTGTGGGGTCGTCAGCCAAGGGCAGATACCAGAGTTCGCCGAAGTTGTCGGCAGCGCGGTAGGCTGCGGTCATGAGAGCCAGCATGGAGCCTGCGCCGCCTTGCGTGACGGCATCGGCCACGCCCTGGCTGATGATGGGGGTGTTGGGCGTGGCTGCGCCCGATGCGGTGATCTGCCCGATGATGAGGGCGCGCGAGGTCTGCTGGCCGCTGTTGGCCTGCGAGTTGTCGACCTCGGCAAAGAACAGCGGGACGCGCAGATTGGCGGGGATGTTGTGGAACGCTACGGACATGGTGGGCCTCGTTACTGTTCAGCGCCTTTGCGGGCGGTGGGTTTGGATGCGGGCGGTTCGGCGGCGGTGGTCACCGGGGTTTCGATCACGTCGCCATCGCGCAGGCGGCGGTGCCAGTAATCGGTGGGGGTGACAAGGCGCCCTTCTTCGGGCAGGAAGTCGCGCAGGATCGGATCGACGATGCGCAGGCCTGGGGCGGGTTTGACGTACATGGGGTCTCCGGTTTACTGGGGCAGCTGAATGTCGAGCGCGGCTTCGTCGCGACCATCCGGGCCGGTGGTGCGTGGCGCCGGGGTGGGTGTGTACGGCGGCGCATCCGGGTTGGGGGTGTAAGTGCCGCTGGCGTCGAACGGTGACGCCATGTCGAGGTGCACGCCGGTGCTGGTGAGCGGCACGGTGGCGGGCACCACGGGCGGCCACGGGGTGAGCGGCGCAGGCACGGCGGTGGGGTCGAACGCTTCGAACAGCTCGCAGTCCACTTTCATGGTGGCCCCGGCGATGTGCTGCGCACCTTCGGCGGTGATCTCGATGTCGGTGTCCACGCTGCCGATCTGCTGGCACATGCCGACCAGGGCGTAGTTGGTGAACAGCGCCTGCTCCACCGCATAGCCCAGCGCCTCGATCGCGTCCTGCGCGGCGGCGGCTGTGGTGGCCTGGGTGCGCAGCTGGATTTCGAGCGTGACCGTGGTGGTGAACTCCGGCATCTGCTTGACCACGCTGTCCTTGCGCTCGCTGACCACGCGCAACAGGGCCGCAGGCAGCGCCGAGGGCGGGATGGCCCAGTCGCCCGGGCTTTGCACCGTAAGGCCCGGGATGGACTGCAGCGCGGCCAGGGCGGCCAGGCGCGCCTGGCGCCGGGCCAGCATGGGCTCGCTGACGATCAGTGTGGTCATGGCGCGTCGTTGAGCATGAGCTTGGCGGCGCCGTGCCCATCGGGGCGCACTTCGCGCACGATGAAGCGCTGCGCGGTCCGCACGATGAACACGCCGTCGCCTTGCTGCGGCGAGGCGGGGAACTGGGACAACTGCACGCCGAGCACCGGCATGGCGCTGGTGACGGTCTGGCCGTCCGCAGGCTCGACGCCAAGGTATTGCTCGTCGAACACGCCGGTGATGCCGATCGGCGCGCCGGCGGCATAGGTGTAGGTGACCGCCTCGCCGAACTGCGCGAGGGTCGGCCCCAGCACCAGGCTATCCCAGTTGATCACGCGGTCACTCCTGCGCGGTGGTGACCGACGGGCCGTCGGTGCTGGTGGCCGAGGCCGCAGGCGGCGCGGACGCGGCCTTGACCTCGGGCAACGCCACGACGCCGAGTTCGATCAGGCGCCGCGCTTCGGCCTCGGGCAGCTTGATGTCGACGCCGGGGCCGTGTTGCGCCCCATCGACCACGACAGTGCCGCGCCGCACGGTGACGGTGAGGATGGACTCTTTTGCCATGGGCGCCTCCTATCAGTTCACCACGGCCGCGCAGACGGTCGCCGCAAAGCTGGCATTCACGCGGGAGGGGATGACGATGGGGGCCGACTGCATCAGCAGCAGCTGCTGCGCCGGGTCTTGCTCCACCCAGGTCTTGGGGGCGTAGGGCATTGCGGCGTAGTTGAACGCCGGGTCCATGATCTGACCGAAGGCGCGGGTGCCCATTAGGTCTTCGCCGGACAGGATGACGGTGCCGTCAGCCAGCATCGGGGTTTCGACCCCGGCGTCGTTGACATACCAGTCGTTGTAGACCCAGAGGTTGTATTGACCCCAGCGGCCCTTGTATTGCGCGCCGCGCTGGATCTGGGCACCGACGTTGATGTCGTTGCCAAGACCACCTTTGCCGGGGTACCACTCGGTCTGTTTAAGCACCGGGTCCTGAAGGAAGAAACTCCAGGGCGTTGTGGTGAAGATGATGTCGGTGGCCACGCCGCCGCTCTTCTTGAGCATCTGGTGTCCCCACTGCTCGATCAGCGTGGAGGGCACCACGCCGGTCTGGCCCCATTGCGCGGAGCCCGTGAGCGTGACCGTGAGCGTGGGATCGCGGCCAAAGTCCACCAGGGTGCTGGGGAAGCCCTCGCCGCTGACCGTGACGGTGCCGGTGGACAGGGCTTGCGCGGCCATCCATTCCAGGCGGCGGTCGAGCATGTCGATCTGGTCTTCCATTTCGAAGATCAGGTTGGCCATCATGCGCTCTTCGCCGGTCATGTCGCCGCCGATGCGCTCACCGATCATGCGGCGCACGGGCTTGCGCAGGTCGGGGGCGCGCTTGTCCTTGATGTAGGCGGGCTTGAACACATTGGTCTGGTAGCGGCGCTGCTCGACCAGCTTGCCCTCGACCAGCGGGCTGACGAACGGGGACATGCGGCGGATGCCCACGTCCACGTCGATGGACACGTATTCGGTGTCTGCAGTGACGATGTTCGGAAAGAAGCGATCGAGCAGGAATTTCTGCGCGCGCTTGAGGTTCGGCACCACCTGGATGAGCATGTTGGTGTCGTAGATGAACGTGTTGTTCGGGGTAGCCATAGCGTTTCTCCGGGCGAAAAAAAAGCCGCCCGAAGGCGGCTTGAGAGGTCAGGGGAGGATCAGGA
>JAEHJW020000212.1_pt1 | contig 26807 bp, 26 predicted proteins | sample 9271431 | NCBI WGS metagenome assembly JAEHJW02 | reverse complement strand
CATGATCGAACTCGACAACGCCGATTTCCTGCTTGAGCGTCGGGACATTCCGAAGGATCACGCTCTGTCGCTTCTGCCTGAAATCTACGTCGAGAAAGGTACGAAAGACGATTGGGAGCTGCTTCATGAACTCCACTACAAGTCGGAGAGCTTGGGGATTGGCTACCACTTCTATCGTGCCGTGCTTCACGATCAAACCATCGGCGTCGGAGTCATGACCGTTCCGAAGATGCTGTCGTCGGGGCGCAATGAGCTGTTTCCTCGCTACATGCGCCCCAACCAAAATGGCAGGGACACGAAGCTGATCAACACCCACCGCGCCAAGTGGATGAACGCTCGGTTCAGCGTCAATAGCCGTCTGGTGCTGGACACCATGTATCGCGGCGCCGGTATTGCCTACCGGATGCAGAACATCATGATGCGAATGAGCGGCGTTCGCTTCATCGAGTTTCAGTCCTCGATGTCCAAGTTCAACCCGTTCGCGGAGAAGGCCGGCATCCGATTCACGCGCCCGCGTCGAGCAGCCAACTACGAGAAGGGCCTGACATGGTTTCGCCGCTGGTTCGAGTCGATTCCAACGGATTTCGTTGGGGTCATGGCTGAGCTGGAAGCAATGTCGCCCGGTGCGCGTGAGAAATGCGTCGCGGAGATGCGTCATTTCTACTACCGCGCGTCCTCAATGGAGAAGTCAGGGGACAACCGCATGAACGGCACGAAACGGGTTGACGCGCTTCCTGTCCCGAAGCTCCTGAAGAACCTTCAACAGCTCGTGTTCGCAAGCCCGCTGTACGGGGTGTACGTCAATCCAGACTTCGATAGCGAATTGGACGCCGCACGCGAGCTTCCAAGCCGTATCCCAATCACCGCCTTCGACAATCAAGCTGTCGACCAGCCGCTTGATCTTTCCAAGTTGGTTCAATCATGCACCTGACCCAAAAACAAATCGACCTGCTTTCCGTGATCGCTCGCGGAAATGAGGATGGAACGTCATGCGACCTCGATCAGATTGTCGAGCGTTGCGCACACCATCCGAGCAAACAGAGCCTTCAGTTCTCACTCCGCGCGCTCATCAACCACGGACTGATCGAGCGGCAGGGTACGGAACGGCGTCGGAACGCGAAACGCCGGCTGATTGGTATCACCCCACTGGGGCAGCACTTTGCCGCCGCTCATGTTCGGAGCCGCGCTTCCATTGTGGTATCCGTTGAAGAAGACGAGTTCCTTTCCAGTGTTGGGGCTGAGTTTGGGGCCGCAGCATCTTCCCATAGTTAAATAAACCATGAATAAGAAAGAGAAGATTGTAATAACTATGGAAAACCCTGGCGGCCCCAATGCGGAGCCCCAAGCGGAGATGTACTTCATTCCTGAGCGAGAGGTTGAAGAATGGCAAGCAAACCTCGCCATTGCATCCACTGTTGGATTCGACACGCCGGAGCGTTCCGTGGATTTCTTCAAATCCGAAGAGGTATGCCGGGAAATCCTGGCTCAGTGGGGCCACTACATCTATTCCGTGGAAGTTGTCACCAAGCGCGGCATCCACAAGGGGTTTGCTGCCATCCTTTTTCATTCAGATGGCGTGATTCTTCTTTCCAAACCCGAACAATCCCCAGCAATTGCCATTGCGGAAATGCTGTACTTTATCTCGCTCAGTCACTCGTGAGTTGACTTTCATGGCGATTTCTAGTAATATGCGTCCGCGTGGTTCTATTCTGGATACCTCCTACGGACGCTTCCTCCTGCGTCCATTTTTTTGCAAGCAACAATCATGACAGAAGCGAAGAAGGAACCAGGCGCCTATACCCGACTCACTGAAAAGGAGTGGGTGAAGGCCGAAGCGCTCTACGAAACTGGCGAAATGACCCAAGAGGAAATCGCCAAGAAGTTCAACGTGCATGTCGCGACGGTTCGGCGTCGTTTTTCGAAGAACGGTATCAAGGCCGGCTCAAAAGCCGCTGCCATCAAAGAGAAGGTCAATGACCAACTCGGCAAAGAGCGCGCCGCTGAAATCGGCCTGCTGCTCGGCCGCATTCGGGAAACCAAGGAAGAACACTACAAGATGGCTTCCGGCTTGGCGAAGCTCACGTGGGCTGAAGTCCTGAAGGCCAAGCAAGACGGCTCACCTGTCTCCGTCGCCATGAACAACCTCAAGGCGCTCGATACGGCTATGTCAGTGCTGAAGAAGGCCCGCGAAGAACGCTACGCGGTGCTCGGCCTGAATGGTGACGAGGGCGACGACGACGATCTGCTGCCGCAACTGGTGGTTCAGGAGCTGACGGAAGAACAGGTCGAAGAGCTGCGCAACGGCCAAGACGACGATCTGGATGATCTGCCGCCGGAAGATGAAGTTGCGCTGGAATTGCCAGAAGGAGACTGAGCGTGACTGAAGGAACGCTCGGGCTGCGGCTGCACGCAAAACAGATGACGGTCTACAAATCCAAGGCCCGTTTTCGGGTCGTGGTGGCAGGTCGTCGCTGGGGAAAGGCACTTGCCTTGGATACGCCCATTCCAACGCCTTCCGGTTGGACAACAATGGGAGAACTGAAGGACGGCGATACTGTATTTGACGAAACTGGAAAACCATGCAAAGTATTGCAGGCGCATGATGTTCTTTTGAACCGCAAGTGTTATGAGGTTGAATTCTCGGACGGAACAAAGATTGTTGCTGATGCAGATCACCTGTGGTCAACTTGGACGCACAGCGCTCGAAAAAATGCGCGTCGAAATCCAAACGGCAAATACGGCCCGAACGTAGTCACGACGCAAGCCATTGTTGACACACTGAAGGTCGGGAAGCGCGGTGATGTCAATCACAGCATTCCGTGTGCTGGTAAGGTGCAATACCCACAGGCAGAGCTTGAGATTGATCCTTACATTCTCGGAATGTGGCTTGGGGATGGCTCTTCATCGTGCGCTCGTATCGCATGTGGCAATGAAGACGTTGAGCATGTTGTGGCTCAGATTCGCACTATTCTAAAAATTGAGCCAAACAAGACACGTGAAAAAACAGCCTGGAATGTGCGGCTGACAGATGGACATGGTTGCAAGACCAACATTCAAGCCACACTGCGCGAAATGGGCCTGCTTAACAACAAACACATTCCAAGACACTACCTTCAGTCATCCGTAAATCAGCGCCTTGCACTTCTTCAAGGACTGATGGATACGGATGGCTCATGCTTCGCCGACGCTGGGAACTGTGAATTCACATCCACAAACGAAACGCTTGCCAACAACGTATTTGAGCTAATTCTGTCGATGGGCATCAAGGCAACACTTAGCAGCGGAGTGGCAAAGCTTAACGGCGCAGTGACTGGCAAAAAATACCGAATCAAATTCTCTACCGACCTTCCGGTGTTCAGGCTTGAGCGGAAGCTTAAAAATTTGCCAGATGTCCGGAGGTTCAGGATTGATCACCGCTTTATCGTTGCGGCGCGTGAGGTTGAGTCAGTCCCTGTTCGCTGCATCACTGTAGACAGTCCGAATAAGCTCTACCTCTGCTCAAAGGCATTCATTCCGACTCACAATACCGCACTCTCGCGCGTGATTCTCATTCGCCAAGCCGCTGCGATGCCCAAGCGGCGCGTTTGGTATGTCGCCCCAACCTATCGTATGGCGAAGCAGATCATGTGGACTGATCTGCTCGACGCCGTACCGCGTAAGTGGATTCACAAGATCAACGAAACGTCGTTGGTCATTACGCTCAAGAACAAGTCCACCATCGAGCTGAAGGGCGCCGACAAACCCGACTCCCTGCGCGGCGTCGGTATTCACTTTCTCGTCCTGGATGAATTTCAGGACATGAGCGAGGAAACCTGGACAAAAGCGCTTCGACCGACGCTCGCGGATACCGGCGGTCATGCCATCTTCATTGGTACGCCCAAGGCATACAACTACCTGTACGAACTCTACAAGCTCGGCCAGGACGAAACGAACGTCAGGAAAAACCGCTGGCAAAGCTGGCAGTTCCCGACGATCACATCGCCCTTCATTCCCTTGGCCGAAATCGAAGCCGCGCGTCGAGATATGGACGAGAAGAGCTTCAAACAGGAGTTTGAGGCGTCCTTCGAAACCATGTCGGGTCGCGTGTACTACCCGTTTGACCGGACAACGCACGTGGGGCGTTATCCCTTCGACCCCAAGCTGCCGATTTGGGTCGGCATGGATTTCAACATCGACCCGATGAGTGCGGTGATCTTCCAGCCGCAGCCGAATGGTGAGGTTTGGGCTGTTGACGAAATCGTTCAGTTCGGCTCGAACACAGACGAAGTGTGCAACGAGCTTGACAAGCGCTACTGGCGGTCGCAGAAGCAGATCACGGTCTACCCTGACCCTGCCGGTGGGCAGCGTCAACATGCTCGCGGTGAAACAGATCTGGACATTCTGCGTCAGCGTGGCTTCAACAAGATCAAGTATCGCCGCAAGCACCCGCCTGTTGCAGATCGCGTCAATGCAGTGAACCGACTGCTGTGCGCGGCAGACGGAACGATTCTTTTGCGGATTGACGAGCGGTGCAAGAACCTAATCAACGCCTTCGAGCAGACCATCTACAAGGAAGGAAGTCGAGAAGTCGACAAGGACGCTGGTGTCGAGCACGCTGCTGATGCGGCGGGCTACTGCATCGACATCGAGTATCCGGTTCGCAGGGTCATGATCGGTGGACTTTCCATTTGATCTTGAATTTCACTCAGGAATGACTTATAGTTTCGCCTAACCATGACACAAGACGTTCTCGTTCCAGGGCAATACGCCACCATCGACGCTGATGCCGCTTCTGACGGCGTGATCCGAATCGCCCCGGAAGGGCTGATGGGGGTTCGGCTGAATTCGCCCGCTGACGACCAAAAGGGCTATCGCCTGCTGGTTCAGCGTCGGCATCCCCACTACGACGAATCCTCGAAGCATTGGGAGTTCCTGGAAGAAACCTACGAAGGTGGCCGGGAATGGTTCAAGAAGAACATCTTCCGGTATATGAAGGAAGGTGATCAGGAGTACCGTGATCGAGTTCAGCGCGCGTACCGCTTCAACCACACGCGCGAAGTTGTGGACTTGATCAACAAGTACCTCTTCAAGCAAAACATCGTCCGCAACGATGTCGACTCGCCTCAATGCGTTCAAGAGTTCTGGAAGTCGAGTACGCGGTCGGGCTTGTCGATTGACGACTTTGCCAAACAGGTCAGCAAAAAGACTTCGATTTACGGTCGCGTCGGCATCGTGGTCGACACCACCGCACCGTCCGGGCAGATTCTCTCCAAAGCCGATGCGAAGAAAAAGGGCGTCAAGACCTACGCCTACATCGTCACTCCGAATCAACTGCTCGACTACGCCTTTGACGACAACAATGGCGACCTTCTGTGGGTTCTGATCCGTGAAGTCGTGCGCGACGACACCAATCCCCTCAAGTCGTCGGGCAAGCAGCACGAGCGTTTCCGCCTGTGGACGCAAACCGATTGGCAGCTCTACGAAGAGCAAACGGAAGGTCGTCGCAAGATCATCAAGAAGATCGCTTCCGGCGACCACAACCTCGGTGTTGTCCCGGTCATCCTGGCCGACAACATCGTGACGGACGAGGAATACGAATCGCCGGCGTTGATTGACGACATCGCCTATCTCGACCGGGCCGTTGCGAATTACCTGTCGAACATGGACGCGATCATCCAGGATCAGACGTTCTCGCAGCTCGTGATGCCGGCGCAGAACGTCATTCCTGGCGAGGACAACTACACCAAAATGCAGGAGATGGGCACGAAGCGCGTGTTCCTGTATGACGGTGAAGGTGGCAAAGGCCCCGAATACATTTCGCCCGATGTGAAGCAGGCGGAATTGATCATGGGAACCATCAACAAGGTGATTTCCGAGATTTACCACACGGTCGGCCTGGCTGGTGAGCGCACCAAGCAAGACAACGCGGTCGGTATCGACAACTCAAGCGGCGTTGCGAAGGCATACGACTTCGAGCGCGTGAACGCCCTGCTCGCTGCGAAGGCCGCGAGTATGGAAACAATCGAGCGCAAGATCACCGCCCTCGTTGCTCTCTGGAACAGCGCTGACGGTCAGATGGCCGACAACGATTTCGTCAGCTATCCGAAGCAGTTCGACACTCGCGGCCTGTACGACGAGTTCGACATCGCCGCCCGCCTGATGCTGATTGACGCCCCTGATTCGGTGCGGCAAGAGCAAATGGAAATGATGATCGACAAGCTGTTCCCGCAGCTCGACAAGGAAACCAAGAGCAAGATGCTCAAGGATGTCGAAGATTGGCCGGTCGATCCTCTCCAGGAACAAGCGCAGCTTCTTCAGCGCGGCGTGGGTAAGCCAGTTACGTCGAAGGTCGTTGTGACCGATCCGACAACTGCGGCCCCCAATACGCCGAACGCTCCGGGCGATAAGAAGCAGCCCACGAAGAACAAGCGCCAAGGCCAAGTTACAAAGAACACGAACTGATTTCAACCGCGCCGGTCAAGAGAATGACCGGCAATTTCAACCACGACCAAGCGAAAGGTCAAGAGGAAAACCATGAACAAGCGTTTCAAGCGTCATTTCTACCAGGATCAAGCGGGCGACGGCAGCGGACAAGGCGGTGCCAGCGGCAGCGGTGCGGGTGAAGGTGGCGCAGCAGGAGGGCAAAGCGGCGCCGGTGAAGGCGGCAGTCAAGGTGGTGCGGCCAGCGGCCAAGGTGGCGCTGCTGGTGGGGCTGCATCGGCTGGCTCTGGCGTGAGCGACGCCGAAGCGAAGCTGCTCAAGGAAAACATGAAGAAGAAGGAGCAGATCGAGTCGCTGAGCAAGCAACTCGATACCGCCAAAAGTTTCCAGGCTCAGATCGAGGAACTTGGTGGTGTGGACGCTCTGAAGGCGCTGGTGCAAGCGTCGAAGGACGCCGAAACCAAGCAGCTCGAAGCGAAGGGCGATTTCGACCGTCTGCGTCAGCGCATGGCCGAAGAGCACACCAAGACCGTCAAGAGTCTCCAAGAACAGTTGACGGCGCTGCAATCGAATCTGTCTGCCAAGGATCAGACGATCAACAACCTCGCCATCGGCAGTCAGTTCTCTCAGTCGAAGTTCATTTCCGACGAGCTGACCCTGACGCCGGCGAAGGCCCGCCTGATCTACTCGGACTACTTCGACATCAGCCAAGACGGCAGTGTGGTTGGCTACGACAAGCCCAAGGGCGCGGCGAACCGCACGGCGCTGGTCGACGGCTACGGCAATTCGGTCGGCTTCGATGACGCTCTGCGCAAGATCGTGGAATCTGACCCGGAGAAGGATCACCTGCTGAAGAGCAAGATCAAGCCGGGTGCTGCGTCGAGTTCGCGACAAAATCCGAGTTCGGCTCAAACCTCGCAGCAGGAAATCAGCCGCTCGCCGATCAGCAAAATCGCCGCTGGGCTGGGAAGTCTCGGCAAGATTCACAACGTCTAAGTAATTCTCAGTCACCGATGAGTTGCATATAGGCGCCATTTATGGTATAATGTGCGCCATCGGTGACTTAGAGAGACTTAGGTTCCGGGTAAAGACATTCACAGTTCATCTTGAAAGGATAGGAAATGCCTCTGCTTCTGCAAGATGCCCAAAACCTGAGCAACAATCAGCTCATTGCGGGCGTCATCGAAGAAATCATCTACCGCGACGATATGTTCGCGGTGCTGCCGTTCACGAAGGTCAACGGCAAGGCGTATGTCTACAACCGCGAATCGTCTCTGGCGAGCGCGGATTGGCTGTCGCCGAACGCTACCGTCAACGAAAGCGCGTCCAGCTTCACTGAAGTCGTGCAAACGCTGAAGATCCTGGCTGGCGATGTCGACATCGACAAGTTCCTGCAAGCCACGATGGGCGACACGAACGACCAAATGGCGATCCAGATCGCCAAGAAGGCGAAGGCTGTCGCGATTCAGTTCCACAAGGCTCTGGCGACTGGCTGCTCGGGCAACAACGGCAATCCGGCCTACGCTGGCCTGACTGTCAACGCGAACCAGTTCGACGGTCTGCCGGTTCTGGCCGCGCAAGCTGACACCGCTTCGACGGCGCTGGGTATGCCGAACCAGATCATCAACGCCGGCGCCAATGGTGGCCCGCTGTCGCTGACCCTGCTCGACCAACTGCTCGACACCGTGCCGAACGGCGCCGATGTGGTCGTGATGCGTCGTGGCACGATCCGCGCCTTCCGCGCCCTGCTGCGTGCGACCTACGGCACCGACGCCGTGATGCAACAGCTGGAAAACTTCGGTCGCCCGATGCTGACCCACAACGGCGTGCCGGTCATCATGAACGAGTACCTGTCGGCATCGGAAACGATGGGCACTGCCACCGGCACCTGCTCGGCCTACGCCCTGCGTCTGAATGAGCTGGACGGCCTGCATGGTCTGTACGGCGGCGACAACGCTGGTCTGGTGGTCGAGAACATCGGCACCGTGCAGAACATGGATGCGACCCGCATTCGCGTGAAGTGGTACTGCGGCCTGGCGCTGAAGTCCACCCGCTCGATCGGTCAGCTCCAAGGCGTCACGAACGTCTAATTGACGATCACTCACTCGTGAGTTAGAATAAGGCGGGTAATCCCCGCCTTTTTCTTTGCTGGAGAACAAACAATATGAAATTGGTTATCACAGAGCCAGGGTTCAAAGGCTATACCGGGCAAATGGGTGTGTTGGAGTTCGTGGACGGCATTTCGACCACTGACGTTCTCCAGCATGACGCCATTCGCATGTCTGCTGTCATGGGCTTCGAATGGGAAGATGGCACTCCCGCAAGCGTCGCGCAACACCTGCTTGATCGCTTCGGCAACCCCGCTGAAACGGTCGAAGTGAAGACCGCAGCGCCCGAGCCTCAAGTCCCTGTCGAAGCGGCGAAGCCTGTCGTGCAATACACGGCTGAACAGCTCGCCGACATCGCGGACAAGTCGGGAATCGCCGGTCTGCGCGACATCGCCGAACCTCTCGGCCTGAAGGGCAACTCGATCAACGGTCTGATTGCGGCGATCCTCAAGGTCGGCGCCTCGGCGTAATCGAGAATTGTCATGCAAATCTATCCGGCTGGCACAAGCGTTACGCTCACCGCGCCTCTTGTAGACGGCGGTGGGAATCCGCTGAATGCGCAAAGCGTGAGCTACAGCGTCGTGGACATGAACGAGAACGTCGTCGTTCCGTCCACAGCGGTTTCGACGTTCTCTCCTGGCAGTGCGACCGTTACGGTCACTGTCCCGGCGGCCATCAACCAAGTCGCAGCGCTGCCGCCGGATAGTCAAGTCAACAACACGATGATCGGCATGTTCAACACGCGCGAAGCGCGAACGATCATCTTCCAGTGTGTCGACCAAGACGGCAACCAGTTTGTCGTCAAGTCCAGCTACGGTCTTGAAAATCCCGACCCGCTGCATGTCGGCATGAACTCGTTCCAAACCCTCCCCTACGCAGAGCTGACCGCGATGGACATCGTTGGCACTCCGGGCTGGGATGGTGCGAGCGACAAGGACAAGATCGCGGCGATGATTGATGCGTGGAACCGCATCACGCAGTTGAACTTCTGGCTGCTCAATTCGAACGTGAATTGGGGGCAGGACAACATGAACTACGTTCCAGAAGGCGTGTATCAATCGCCATACGCTTCGGACGGTCAGCAAATGTTCATCTTCAACGGCAACCTGGCGCTGCTGACGCCGATGCAGTATCAGAACCTGCCATACCGCTTCAAGCGGTGCTTGGAAAAGGCTCAGGTCGCGGAAGCTGACTACCTGCTCGGCGGCGATCCGACTGACCTGATTCGGCAGAACGGCGTCATTCTCGACACCGTTGGACAAACCAAGCAGATGTACCGCACAACGAAGGCGCTCGACTTGCCGGTGTCCAAACGGGCGCTGAAGTACCTGAGCCAATTCGTGACCTTCTCAAAGCGCATTGGGCGAGGCTGATGACCTACGATGAATTTGCAACCGAAGTCGCCTCCGAATACTCGCTGTTTCTGTTCGCGCTTTCGGGGGCATACCTCGCTCGGGTTTCTCCGGGACGCCAGGTAACGCCTCTGCTCGTGAAAGAGTTTCGGGCTGACGCTCGCCGTCTGTCTGAAACATTTTTCGACCAGCTCGACCGCTCCGTCGATTCGTTCATGGTGACGTTCGGGTTCGGCGATACGGACTCCGAGCGAGAAACTGCATTCCTAAATGCGACGCATGGCATGGTCGCCGTCAACCTGGCACAGATCAACAAGCAGATGATTTCCGGCAGCGTGAACTTCGGCAACGTGCTGAAGAACGCTTCTGGAGCCATCGGGCTTCTCGTGCAGAAAAAGCTCGGAATGATCGACTTCAAGATTCCCGATGCTGCCGGTCGCATGTGGAACGCTGAAACGCTCTTTCGCATGACCGCGCGAGACTTCGCTTACCAAACCTACATTGACGAACAGGTTGCGGAGCTGCGCGCCGGCGGCAACAAGCTCGCCAAGGTCATCTACCCCGACCCTACGCACAAGAACCATGATGGCATCATTTCGCTCGATGAGGAAATCGACGGCTATCCAACCTTCGCCTCTGTGCGCAAGGTGATCTTCCACCCGAATGCAAACGCGGAGCTGACGCATGTTTAAGCCAAACGCCGTGTGTCAACGCTCGCGCATCGTCGGCAAAGATGTGTACGGCCAACCACAACTGTCTGCGCCGGCGACTGAGCCATGTGCGGTGGTCAAGCTGGATGGCCGTGCGATGCGAACGCCGGTTCGAGGCGAAGTTTCCGCGTCTCGTGGCACCGCAGTTGAACAGGAAGAAGTCGCAACGCTTCTCTTTGCATCGAACTCCACAGTCACCTATGACGACATGGTGACGCTTCAAGGCATTCAGCTTCGAGTATCCTCGCTGACGCCGCAGTTCACCATTCTCGGCAAGGTCGACCACTACGAAGTCGGTTTGACCTTTTGGGGCAACGCATGATCCTCGAAACTCTCGCGCAGTTCTTTCAAGACAATGGAGTCGGCATCATGGGCGACTCCCTTTTCATCAATATGATGCCGCTCGAATGCGTGCAAGGTCTGTTGATTCGCCCTGAGTATGGTGGCTTGAAGTATGACCACGAACTGCCGGGCTACTTCAAGGGCAATATTCGTGTCGTTGCTCGCGGTCAAACCTATCAAGACGCTTCCACCCTCATCAATAGCGTGCTAGGGATTCTCCCCGCACAGGAAGCAACCATCGGAACGGCATACGTGCGCTTCCTGCGGCCTGTGACGCAACCGCAGACCTTTCCGGTCACGCGGGCCAACTACTTTGAAGCGCTGCTCGATCTGGAAATCTCCTACTCCGAGAATAGCTGATGCCTCTGGACGCCTCTGCCTTTGAACAGGTCAAGCTGACGCTTGGCCGTGTCGCCAGCGACGCGATCAAGCTTTCAAGCAAGGAAGTGATGAAGATCGGGTACGAGATTCAAGACCTGGCGAAGCGCATGGCCCCGATTGACTACGGCAACCTTGAGCAAGCGATCAAGATTCGCGGGATCGGCAGTCTGCGTGATGCGGGTGGTCGCTTCACAAAAGGCGGCGGCAGCTTCGAAATCTACGTTGACAACAACATGGTTGCGGAGCAGCCTGACTCTGAGCGCAAAAACCAGCCGGTATATGTTGGCGACTATGCGTGGTGGGTTCATGAGAATGTGCAGCCGTATGGTCAGGCGAACCTCGGCCCCAAATCTGAAGAAAAGCAAGCCACTGATCCATCGGTTCAGGTAGGCGGTGGATTCATGGATCGAGCAGCAGAGCAAGGCGCTCGAAATATCGACGCCAAAATCGGCGCACTCATCGCTAAGAGGCTGCAAGCACTGGATTTTTCCGAGGAAATGTGATATAGTCCTGGCTCAGTCAGCTCTGACTTACCAACACCCTTTGCAAAGGAGTTTTTTGAATGAGTGATACCAAGAACGTCAAGATTGGCGTTTGCCAGATTCTTCTGAACGGTCAAGACCTCGGCTACACCAAGGGCGGCGTCGAAGTCCAAGTGAAGACGGACACCCACAAGGTTCAGATCGACCAGTTCGGCAACACCCCAATCAACGAGTACATCATGGGCCGCGAAGTCACCGTGAAGGTGCCGATGGCGGAAACCACCCTGGACAACCTGGCGCAAGTGATGCCGGGCGCGACGCTGTATTCGAACGGCACCGCTGCCACCGGCACGATCACGATTGGCGCGACCCTGCCGACCGATGGCGAAACGATCGAAGTGGGCGGCGTCACCGTCACCTTCAAGGCCGCTGCCGCGCAAAGCTCGCTGAACGAAGTTCTGATCGGCGCCTCCGCTACCGCCACCGCGACCAACCTGGCCGCTGTCCTGGCGAACGGCAACTTCGCTGACATCACCGCTGTCGCCGCCGCCGGCGTCGTGACCCTGACCTACAGCCTGAAGAACGCCGTGGGCAACACCTACGCGCTGTCGGCTGGCACCGCGAGCGCTTCGGTCACCGTGTCAGGCGCATACCTGACCGGCGGCACTGACGGCACCGTGATGCGCGTCGATGTCCCGACCGGCGTGGGCACCAACCTGCTGGACTTCGCGGTTCCGCTGACCCTGCATCCGGTCAGCCGTGCGGCGGGCGACCACAGCGAGGACTTCACGGTCTACAAGGCTGGTACGGCGGGCGCGCTGAACTTCGCCTACGACATCAACAAGGAACGCATCTTCGATGTGAACTTCACCGGCTACCCGGACGCCACCGGGCGTCTGTTCGGTTTCGGCGACCCGGCTGCGGTGTAAGCCTCGGTCAGTTGTGACATACCCGACCCCGCTGTAATGGCGGGGTCGTTTCTTAACCAAACTGTGTAGGAGAGAGGAAAATGAAGGTTCTGAACCTGGATGCCCTGGTCGAAAAGAAGGAAAAGCGTTCTGTCCGCATCGGCGGCAAGGACTACGCGGTCGAGGACATGACCGTCGAGAACTACATCCAAACGACCCTGGCTGCTGAAAAGCTGGACGAATCCAGCTCCGATGTCGACCAAATGAATGCCACGATCGACCTGATCGTGCGCTGCGTCCCCACCATCGACCGTGGTCTGCTCGCCAAGCTTCAGCTCGATCAACTGCGTGCGCTCGTTACCTTCGTGCGCGGCGGCGATGTCGATGAAGGCGAACAGGAAGCGGCGCAAGCGGAGGCCGCCGTCGAGGGAAAGTAACAAACTCGGACATCGAGGAACTTGATTTCGGGTTCCTCTTTTGCCGAGTGATGCACTTTTACTCGATGTCTCGGGAGAAAGTTTTATCGCTCCCGATGAAATTCTTCTGGCTTCTTAATCAGAATATTGATAGAATATCCGCGCAACGCGATATTCGATCATTGTCCATTGCCGCCGTCAGTCAGGATCAAGAGGCAACTTCCAATCTCACTCAAAAGCTGGTGATGGAAATTGGCAACGTGGTGAAGAAGGCAGGTTCAACAACTGATGATGGCCGCGACCTTGCGGGTATCGAAGAATTGAAGGTGATGGCGAGACAAAGACTGTTTCAGTAAGGAATAAAAATGGCGGCTGGTGGTGAAATCAAGGTTGTCCTCACACTGGATGACAGCGGCTTTTCCGTCAAAACGCGGAAGGCTCAAGACCTCACTGAAGCGCTTGAACAGCGATTCAAGTCAGCCGCCAAATCTTCCAAGAGTGTCGAAGCTGAAATCGGCAATCTCGGGAAGAAGCTCGAATCAACGTCTGTCGGTATCGGCGAACTCAATCGAAGCCTGGGTGGCTTCAAGGATGCCTTCGAAGGCATTCGCGCCTCGATGCGCGAAACGGCTCTTCAGATTGGGACGTTTGCGAAGTCCCTTAACGCCATTAGTGACACCAAGGTCGGTCGCGCAATCTCAAGCACAGCCAAGGAAGTCAATAAGCTCAAGGAAGCGCTTTCCTCGCTCAAGCCGTCGCTGAAAGAGGCGGTAGACGGTCAGAAGGCTTTCGGTGACGCGACTGAGCGTTCGGCGCGTCAAGCGAGGCTCGCCAATCAACAAGCTGTTCTTTCCAACGAAGAGCGACTGAAGAGCGAAATCGACACCAATCGCCAGCTCATGAGCGAGAAGCGTGCGTTTGCCACGCAGATGTCGAATCAGGCTCGCAAGCTCCGTGACGAGGAAGAAAAGCACCGTCGTATGGCCGCCGAAGCCGAGCGTCGGTATGGCCCCATTCCAAGCAAATACATCGTTGAAGAACACACGGCGCGAGCCGATGTGTACGCGAACAATGCGGCGCTGCTTGAGCGGCAGATCGAAGGAACCAAGCAGTACATTTCAGAGCTGAATCGCCTCAATGTTGCCAAGCGGGAAGAGCTGAACATTGAGCAAGAAAACATCGCCAAGTTCGCGGCGGAAGATGAAGCTCGCCGTGCAGCCATGCGCGACCTTCAATCAGCAGGCAACAGTCGCATTGCGATGGCACGCCGCGTCGGCAAGGTCGAGCGTGAAGAAATCAGCCAAACCACCGACATGCTCAAGGGCATGGCCGCGCTGTGGGGCGCTGCGAAGATCGACGGCGCACTCAAGAGTTCCGTGACTCGTGCGGGCGACTACCAGCGCAACGTGACCCTGCTCGATGGGCTGAACCTTCCCAAAGATCAACGCAATCACATTCTCAATCAGTCCACCCGCATCGCAAGTCAGTTGGGCTTTGTCGATCGCGCGGACGCGCTGCGTTCGTACCGGGGCGCTATCGGCATCATCGGGTCGGACAATCCGGCCATCATTGATAAGTCACTACCGACTGCGCTGAAGGCTGCTCGAAGCGTTGCGTTCGCTGCTGGCGATATGTCGTCTGAGGCGATCAACAACAACCTGCTGAACATCGTCGGCTTTGCCAAGTCGCGCGGTCAGCTCAGCGCCGAAGGCATCATCAACAACGCCAACCTACTGCAAAAGATCGCGATTGCCACCGGCGGCAAGATGACGCTGGCCGACATGGAAATGATCGCCAAGCGCAACCTCGGCGGAATGCCCTACGTCACCAACGAAGGCTTCGCGAAGGAAGTCGCGCTCGCGGAAGAGCTGAAGACATCGGGCCACAACGGCGGCGGTGGTGGCAACTCGGGTGCCGGCGTGTCGCTGCTCGGGTCGTCTATGGCGATGATCCAGAAGATGATGGAGGGCGGTCTGAAGACCAAGGAAGCCGCCCTCACGATGGAGCGCATGGGTGTTCTGAACGCTGATACGTTCGACCCCAAGCGTGCCGGTAGCCGTATCGCCGCTCTGCGCCAAGCTGGCCTCACGATGGGCGATATGTCGATGGCCGACCCTGTGGCGGCGATCCAGAAGTTCGTTGAAGCCTCGATGGCTTACATGACGAACGCGAAGAACAAAAAGCACTACTTCGGCACCAAGGACATCAACAACCAGGAAGCCAGCTCCCTGGCGATGGCTCGTCTTGCGACCGAAATGGGCTTCTCCAAGAACGTCGTGACCTGGCTGGAGAACGTCGCCAACCCTGACGTTTTCAAGAACTCGCAGCATCTTTCGAAGCAGATGCTGAACGCCAAGGGTGCTGACGCGCAGAACGCCGCGATTAACCAGACCTACGTCGGCAACGTGCAGAACTTCAACAAGGCGCTGCACGACCTTCAGATCGAGATGGGCGAGAAGGTTCTGCCGCTCGTGACGGAATTCATTCATGGCTTGACGGATGTCGTTAAGGTCGCATCCGATTTCGCCAAAAATCATCCAATCGTCAGTGAAATGACGATGATTGGCGGCGCAGTCGGAAGCGCAATTCTTGCCTTCAAGGGCTTCAAGTCGATGTTTGGAATCGTCGGCGACGTTCGCACCATCATGCGTAGCCTCACAGGTGTTACGCAGGGCGTCGGCGAAGCGGCTGTGGAGTCAGGCGCCTCGTTCAAGTCGTTTGGCGCATCAATTCGTGCCAACGCTCTCGCCGCGATGATTCAATTCAACGGCGTCGGCGGCATTAGCGGAACAATCGGCGGCTTCCGGCGTCTTGGTTCCATCGTAGCGGACACTGGAAAAGCGCTCGCGCGGCTTGCATTGTACGCGCCGCAGTTCCTCGCTGCCTGGGACATTGGCTACGCAATCGGGACAATGATCGAAGGCTGGCTTGATAAGATCAAAGTCGGTACACATCGCATCACTGACGAGCTTGGTCGAACCCTTCAAGTTATCGGCAATAGTGTTGCCAACACATTCTCAAATCAGGCGAGCGAGCTTCGTCGCAACTATCAGTTTGGCGTTGACTCGCAAAATTCAGGCTTTGGCAATGGCTCCCTGAACTCGGCTATGAGTCAGGTGGCTGAATATGCCAACAGTCCTGACCCCAAGACGCGAGCGATGGCGCAGCAGATCATCAAGGATGAAGCGCATCGTCAAATGTTGCTGCACCCGCACTTGCACGCTCAGGCGGGAGGCAAGGGTGCGCCACACCAGGCCCCATCATCCCATCCTGGCCTGAACGGCACGCCCTACACCGGCGATGCTGGTGACGCCGGAACAAAGAAGGGCAAGCGCGCTCCTGAAGACTTGTTCGTTCAAGCGTTCGGCAATCTGCAAAACCGACTGCTGACGCTGAATGAGCAAGTCGCTCAAATGAACGGCACTGCTGATCCGTTGGCGACGGCGAAGCAGTATGTCGCCACGCAGTTCAACAACGGCCAATACGATGTCGGCCACAACGCACTCACTCGCGAACGCTTCCTGAAGCACGGCTATCGCTTCGACAACGCGACGCAGCAATACTTCGGGCCAGGCAACAAGCAAGTTACCGCCTACGACGCAATCGACTGGAAGAAGAAGGTCGGCGGTCACTCACTCGGCGACATGGCGCACTCTCGCGCGCAGCTCGAACAGGAAAAGCAGGCGTATCAAGGCATCGACTTCGCAATTCGTCGTGCGGCGGCAGCGAAGGAAAAGCTGCGTGAGGTCACGTTGGCTGCTACGCTCGGCTACACCAAAGAGTCGCAAGCGATGCAAGCGCTGCGTATGGACTACGCGCGCCAAGAGGCGACGAATCCAGCACTGCTGAAGAACAAGAATTACCTGGCGCTCAAGCAGAAGGCATTGCTTGACGAAGCGCTGGCTGAAGCGCAATCGGGAGCCGCCGGCCTCAATGGGCACTTCGCAAACCTTTCGAAGATTGCCGCCTCATTCAAGATCGCGACGCCACAAATCGCCCAGCGCGATACGAACGGCCAAATGCTGAACCTTCAAGCGCGTGAACAGCGCATTGCTGGCAGTCACCTTGCGATGATTCGTAAGGCGATGCTTGAAGGCAAGATTTCGCGGCAAGAGAACACCCTTGTTGCGCATACTGCTGGTGGTGGCAAGGTAAGTGTCGATCTGTCTGCGTTGAAGGCGATGCAGCTTTCAAAGGCGCAAGTGACCCAGCTTCAGGAAAAGGTCACGAACCTGACGGATATGATGTCGACCGTCGCGCCACACTCTGCTGAGTGGAACAAGCTGTCGCAACAGCGCGACACTTATAAAGGCTACTTGTCCGACAACGCACTTGTCGGCGCAATCATCGGCAAGCAAAAGGCGCTTACGCCGCTTCAGAAAACGACTGCTGGCTGGCAAGATGTTCATGCAAACCTGCAATCGCAAAGCGTCCAGTGGGCTAATGACTTCCTGGGCGCAATCGAGCAAGGCGTTAGCACCGGACACTTCCGTGACAGCCTTCGCAGCGCATTCGCGTCTGTGCTGACGAGCGTTCGCAACGACATCATTCAGAAGCTCCTGGCACAGCCTATTGAAACCTTTGTTTCGAAGTTGGCTGGAACCGCCGAAACGGGCATTGGAAAGCTTTTCAGTGGTGGAAGCGGTAGCGCTGCTAGAAGCGCTGGTTCGAGCTTGTGGAGCGGCATCAGCAGTATCGCGTCAACAGGTATGAATTGGCTCAGCACGCACTTCGGAAACGGTGGTGCAAGCGCCCCTGCTGCTGGTTCATCTGTTGCGTCGAATCCAAGCTTCTGGAGCTGGGTAGGCACCCTGTTCGCTGATGGCGGCGTGATGACGCCATACGGGCAAATGGAGCTGCGTAAGTACGCCAATGGTGGCGTTGCGAACTCGCCCCAGCTCGCGGTGTTTGGCGAAGGCTCGATGAACGAGGCTTACGTCCCTCTGCCTGACGGTCGAAGCATTCCTGTCACGATGACAGCAAGTGGCAATGGCGGCAAGTCTCAATCGTCACAATCGCAATCTTCGCAAGGCGGTCAGAACGTGACGATTTCAATCGTTGTGAACAGCGGCAGCAGCACGCCGCAGACCTCCGCATCGGGCGATACGACTGGAGCCTGGGGAGCAATGGCGAAAAAGGTTCAGCAGGTAGTTCAAAACGAGCTTGTTCAACAGCAGCGGCCAGGCGGGATGCTTTATCAAGGCAAATGACGCCTTGATACTTCACTCACCGTTGACTTATAATCGCCACTATGACTCTCGCAACCTTCACCTGGAATCCAGACCTCGGCGCCACTCGCGACATGATGCCGGCAGTTAAGCCGACCTCATTCGGAGACGGCTACGAAGTTCGGATTCCAATCGGGATCAACACCAATCGCCGCAAGTGGACGGTGACATTCACTCGTAATTACGAAGAGTCGGCGCCCATTGACGCATTCCTCGAAAACTGCGGCGGCACGCAGGCATTCATTTGGACTGACCCAAAAGGCGACACAAATGTCTACGTCTGCCGGTCATGGAAGTGGGTACAAAAGGAATTCGGCGTCTATGTTGTGTCGGGCGTTTTTGAACAGGTCTTTGAAGCGCAATGACAGTCGCCGCTGAAATTCAGTCGCTCTCTCCAAGCTCGATGATCGAGCTGTTCGTCCTCGACATGACGAACGCTGGCGGAAATACGGTCTATTTCCACGCCGGCACGAACTCGGTTGGTTCGCCGATTGTTTGGCAGGGTCAGACATACCAACCGCTTCCAGTCGAGGCGAGCGGATTCGACATTACCACGAAGGGCGCGCTTCCACATCCGCTCTTTCGCGTTGCGAACATCGACGGCCTCTTCTCGGGCCTCGTTCAGTCCTACGCGGGTTTGATCGGCTGCAAAGTTACTCGGAAGCGCACGTTCGCGCGATTTCTCGATGCGGTCAACTTCCCGAACGGGAATGCCGAAGCAGACCCCAATCAGTACCTCCCTGACGAGCTATGGTACGTCAACCGCAAGGCGTCGGAGAACAAGTTCATCATCGAGTGGGAGCTTGCCTCGCCATTCGACGTTCAGGGCGTTCGCCTGCCCGGTCGCCAGATCATCCAAAACTACTGCCCCTGGAAATACCGGGGCGCAGAGTGCGGATACACCGGGCCAGGCTTCACGCTGTCTGACGTGGCGACTACTGACCCCACTCAGGACATTTGCGCGAAAACGCTGAGCGCCTGCCGTGTTCGTTTCAACGCGACAAAGCAGATCATCCCGTTCGGCGGATTCCCCGGAGCTACACGTGTCGGGAATTGAGGACGAAATCAAGCAACACGCGCTTGATGCGTTTCCGCATGAGGCGTGCGGTTTGCTTCTCGACATCGGCAAGAAACGCCCGCTGGTGATGCGGTGTCGCAACATTTCACGCGACCCTGAGAATTCATTCATCGTTGCCCCCGCTGATTATGCGCAGGCATATCGTATCAGTAAGGGAATCATTGGAATCTGGCATTCACACCCCAAGACGAGCAATCAACCGTCGCCGGCTGACCTGTATGCGTGCGAGCTGTCGCAGAAGCCTTGGTACATCATGGCAGTTCGGAAGAATGGTGAAAACACCTGGGCGAGCGACCTGAATGTCATCAAGCCGAGCGGCTTCGAGATGCCCTATGAGGGGCGTCCCTACATCGAAGGCGTCTTTGACTGCTTCGGGCTCTTGCGCGATTACTACCGGCGCGAATTCGACATCACGATCTCCGACTATCCCCGCATCGAGGACGACGGGACGATGGGCTATACGCGATTCATGGAGCGATACGAAAAGGAAGGCTTCTATCGCTTGCCAGAAGGCACCGAGCCTATCAAGGGTGATGTTTTTCTGATGCAGCTCTTCGAGGCGGTCGTGAATCACATCGCGGTCTACATCGGAAACGAGCAAATTCTCCATCACAACCGGGATCGCCTCTCGCGCCGCGAAGTATGGGGCGGCTACTGGAAGAAATGCGCAACGATTCATCTTCGGCACAAAACACTATGCTGACTGAAGTCATTCTTGAAGGCGAGCTTGGTAAGGAATTCGGGCGCGAATGGAACCTGTGCGTTTCGTCGCCCGCCGAAGCCATGCGCCTCATCAACGCGAATGATCGCCGGTTCGCTCCGTGGATTCGGGACAACCTCGACAAGTTCGCCGCTTACCGGATCGTCTGCGAGAACGAAAGCGGCCTGGTTGAAGAGCTGACGCAGGAGACATTCGGCAATCACCGCAAGATGCGCCGAATCACGTTCTACCCGCTCGACGCCGGTGCCGGTGGGCATACAAACTGGACGCAGGTTTTGGAAGGCGTCGCTATGCTCGTTGCGGCCTACTTCACCTACGGCGCGAGTACTTCCTATTTTGCAGCAGGCAGCGCCGGCGCGAGTATGACGGCAGGCGCAGCGTCGGCTATGGCCGGCATTGGCGCATCCATGATTCTTCAGGGATTCATTGTCGGCTTGACTCCGCAGCCGTCCTCGAACAACCAAAACTCGTTTTACTTCAACGGGCCGGTGAATACCGTCGCGCAGGGCAACCCTGTTCCCATCGTCTACGGGACGATGCTGACTGGATCGCAGGCGATTTCTGTGTCGCTCTCGGTAGATCAGATGATGTCGAGCGCGAGCAGTGCGTCGAGCGGCACAACGAGCGGCACAGTAGCCTAAGCTAGCAACAGACAAATAATCATGAGTACACTCAGTAGTCTTGTAAACATTGCTGGCGCCGGTGGCAAGGGTGGTGGTGGCGGCGGAACGGAGATTCCAAACTCCATTCAATCGAAGGAGATGTTGTCGTTTCTCGACCTCATTTCTGAAGGCCCGATTGGCGGTTTGGTAAATGGCGCTCAGTCAATTTACTTCAACAATACGCCCCTTCAAAACGCTGATGGTACTTACAATTTCACAGCGTCGAACATCAACAACATCAACGACCCGACGCTGACCGGGATTGCGTTCGCCTGGGATTCCCGCAACGGCTCTCAGGATCAGACGCCAATCACAGGGTTCTCAGATGTCGAAAACCCCATCATCACGAGCGTACAGGTTAAGCACGGTGTTCCGTACACGTTCACGATCAACAATCCGAACGTCGATGCGATCCGCCTGATCGTTCAGCTTCCCGCGCTGATGTCGGTAGACCAGTCGAACGGAAATATCAGCGGCGCGTCCGTTGATTTCTCGTTTGATGTCGCGGTCAACAGTGATCCGTTCACCGCGCTCTCCAAGACGCTAACCATCAACGGAAAGACGAACTCGCTGTATCAGGCGTCGTACACCTACGACTTGCCAAAGGTTGACGCTGCCGGCAATCCCGCTTCAACGTGGGACATTCGCATGACGCGAGTCAGTGCGGACAGTACGTTGACAACTTTATCGAATGACACCTTCCTGGCTGGCTATATCGAAATCACATACTCACAACTGAGTTACCCAAACTCGGCGGTTGTGGGGGTGACGATTGATTCGTCGCAATTCAACCAAGTCCCGACTCGCTCCTATCTCATCAACGGACTGTTGATCAAGGTTCCGAGCAATTACGACCCGGTGGGTCGAACCTATACAGGGGTTTGGGATGGCACATTCAAGATTGCTTTCTCAAACAATCCAGCCTGGGTGATGTACGACTTGCTCACTTCGGAGCGATATGGTCTTGGCAACTACGTCACGCCGGCACAGATCGACACCGCAGCGCTGTACCAGATCGGTCAGTATTGCGACGAAACGATTCCAGATGGATTTGGCGGAAAAGAGCCGCGTTTCGTCTGCAACTGCGTCATCAACACGCTTCAAGATGCCTACCGTCTGCTGTCTGATCTTTCCACAACCTTCCGTGGGATGATCTATTGGTCGCGCAATTTGGTTGGCTTTTCCCAAGATGCGCCGTCTGATCCAGTGATGGTGTTCACTGCGGCAAACGTGGTCAACGGTGTTTTCAACTATACTGGCGCCGCAGTTAAAGACAAGCACACGTGCGTTAACGTCACGTGGAACGACCCTGCGCAGCGCTACGCGCAAGCGATCGAGTACGTCGAAAATGCAGAGCTGATTAGCACGTTGGGCATTCGACCGCTCAACATTATGGCAATCGGCACGACCAGCCGTGGTCAGGCTCGTCGCATTGGTCTGTGGGTTCTGTACTCGGAGCAGTACGAATCTGAACTCATTACCTTCGACGTTGGCCTTGACTCGGCTCTCGTTCTGCCAGGCGAAGTCGTTCAGATTCAGGACGCTACCCGCGCCGGCAAGCGCTTGGGTGGCCGTCTTGTCAACTGCACAGCGACCAGCGCAACGCTCGACGCTCCGGTAACGCTGAGCGAAGGTGCCGCAACAATCTACATTCGTCTGCCCGATGGTACGTTTGCCGAAGCTCTGCTGAATGAGTCTGGCAGCGGCACGCCTACAGCGACAGTCTCATGGGTTACTCCACTCACGCAGCTTCCGCTGCCGAATGCGATTTGGGTTATCTCTGAAGCCAATTTGTCGACCGTACTCGCCCGCGTGATCGGCGTTCAGCAGTCGAAGGCTACCGGCCAACTCACAATCACGGCGCTTCAACACAATCCGTCTAAGTATGCGGCGATTGAGGATGGTGCGCAAATCACCATTCCAACAACGTCTGTTCTCAAACAAAGCGTTACGCCAACGCCAACGAACCTTGCGGTTACGGTCGGATCCCTGCTTTCCCAAACGACTGTTGATGCGACGTTCTCATGGAGCGGCGCAGCGCCGCAATATATCGTTACTTGGCAGGCGCAGTCGGGTTCCTCGCAAACGCAAACGACTGCATTGAACTCGTTGGATGTTGGGCCTTTGACCATCGGCACAACATACGTGTTTTCGGTCGTTGCACAAACTGCTGCGGGTGGCAAATCAGCCCCTGCGACAATTACGTTCACGCCGTCGCTTGCGCAAATCAACAAGGTTCCGCTGCCCGCCGCTGATTGGCTCAAGGCGATTCCTGGCCTATTCATGGTCGAGGTTGCTTGGCAGTTCACAACAACGCGCACAGATATTCAAGCCGTCGAAATTATGGGCGGCTACAACATGAATAACCTTGCCTCCGCAGAGCCGCTTGCATCGGTGCCGTGGGGCAACAATTCATGGAATCACATGAGCGTTCAGCTCGGCGATACTTGGTACTATTGGGTTCGCGTCGTTGACACTGCCGGCGAGTATGGCCCCTGGTATCCAACCAGCGCAACCGCTGGTGTTTCTGGCACATGCCAATCTGATCCGTCTGGACTCTTGACGGCGCTTGAGAATGCGATCGGATTGCAACAGGTTGCCAATGACCTCGCTACGCCGATTGCCGCAATTCAGCCGCTTCAGGTGGATGCGCTCAACCTGAGCATTTCGGCGCTTGAAAATGTGCTTGCGCTCGACAGTACGGCGTCAAAAGCGCTTCAGACTTCAGGCGCAGTTGCAACCGCCAACCAACAGCTCACGCAGGTTTCGACCGAGCAATCTGCACAAGCGCAAAGCATTCAAGCGCTGGTTGCTCAAGTTAACGGCAACCAAGCCGCCATCACCACCGAAGCGACTGCACGCGCTGATGCGGATTCGGCACTGTCTCAACGTATCGACACGCTTTCTGCATACACATCCGGCTCTTCAGGTTCGCTCGCAGCTTTGCTCCAAACCGAGCAGACCGCGCGCACTTCTGGAGACGCCTCGCTCGCACAGCAGATTCAAACGCTCGCCTCTCAGGTCACAAGCGGTCAAGCGACACTGAGCGCGGCGATTCAAAGCAACAGTCAAGCACTTACGAACACAAGTGGCGCCCTCGCCTCTCAGATCGACTCACTCTCGTCTGCCGTTTCTGGCGTGTCAGGGTATGCGAACTCGCTCGTGCAGAACGAAGCCTCCGCACGGTCCACTGCCGACAGCAGTTTGGCAAACCAAATCACCAGCGTCCAGGCGACGGTGAATGGGCAAATTGCGACTGTTCAGCAGCAAATGTCTGCGACGGCATCTGCGGTCAATGGGCTACAAGCTCAGTACGTCCTTCAAGTTCAGGCGGGCAGCGAAGTTGCAGGTATTGAGCTGGCCGCTGGTGGTGGCTCGTCATCATTCACGATTCTCGCCGACAAGTTCCTAATTGCTCAACCCGTTACAGGCGGAAATCCCCGACAGGCGTTTGTTCTCGGCACCGTAAACGGCGTGACCTCAGTTGGCGTTGCTGGGAACATGATTCTTGATGGCGCCATTGACGCAAACAGCGCGATTATTCAAGATGCAGCCATTGGAACATTGAAAGTTGCAGGTCACGCGATCACTGTCCCGAGCTACGTTGAGGCGTCTTATGGTCAGATTTCAGGAAATCAAACGACACCCATCATCGTGATGTCGCAGACGGTCAGCTTTAACGATACAGCAATGGTCGAAGTTGTCGTTTCGGCACTGCTTTCAAATGCCGGAAGCGGCATGACGCCACAATGCACCATTTACTGTGACGGCACGGTTATTTACACGCAAGGCATATCGCTGACCGCAGGATTCACACAGACAGGCGTGTTCACAAAGGGCATTACCGTTGGCGCTGGCACGCACACGTTTACCATCGGCTTTGGTGTCTCGTCCACAATTCAAGGTGGCGGCCCCTACACAATCCCGTTTTGCTCATCAATGGTTCTTGGAGTGATGCGATGAAGCCCTTCGTTGTTTATGACCCCGCAACTGGTGCGATCCGCTTTTCTGGCGTAGTGCCAGACGCGGACATTGATAAGCAGGGCGACAATTCGCTTGAGGGAATCGGCAAGGTTGGGCAGCATTACGTTGATGTCGCCACAAAGACAATCGTTCCAATCCCGCCGCAACCAGGCTCTTCCTACATTTGGGACACCGCCGCTAAAACATGGACGTTTCAGCTTTCAAACGGAGTGGCGCTAAAGAATGCAGAAATTGGAAGAGCGGCGCAGGCGGCTCTCACAGAAGTTGTCGCTGCGTACCCCGACCTCGAAGTGGCTACCTGGCCGCAGCAGTACGCAGAGGCACAGGCATACACGGCAAACAACAGCGTCGCCACCCCAATGTTGTCCGCGATCTCAAACGCCGCCGGCCTGACTATCGCTGACCTTGCCGCAAATGTCATTGCGAAAGCGTCGGCATATCAATCGGCATCAGGGGCGGTTGTCGGCAAACGAATCGCGCTTCAAACGAAAATCGCAGCGGCCACAACTCAAGCCGACCTCGACGCAATTTCGTGGTAAGTCGCCTCTTGAAACATCACTCACGACTGAGCTATAATCCGCCAATACCTGTTATGGATGAGGACATGAACCCTGAACTTGCCCAAGCTCTTTTGGCTGACATGAGCGAGGTAAAGACCCGCATGGGGCCAATCGAAGGCGCGCTGGGGCAAATCGCTGAAGCGCTCACCCGCCTCGCCGTCCTGGAAGAGCGACACTCTGCTGTCGTCACGGTTGTCAACAAGGCGACTGAAATCCAAGAGAAGATCGACGGTCGCGTTTCATCCATCGAACACGATGTCATTCAGATCAAGACCACGGCATCGGTGATGAAGAGCACGGTGATCGCCCTGTGGGCAGTTCTCGGCACCTTCTTCGTCTCCGCAGTCACCATCGGTCTGCCTCGCGTTCTTCACCTGTTTTTCTCGTGATCAGTCACGCATGACTACGCCCACCGAATTCCTTACCGCAGTCGTTCCGAGCGCTCAATCCGTTTGCCGCCAAACTGGCATTCCGGCGAGCGTCATGCTTGCTCAGGCGATTGACGAATCCGGCTGGGGTCGCTCTCAGCTCGCTACCGCTGGCAAGAACCTCTTCGGCATCAAGGCCGACGCCTCGTGGACTGGCTCGGTAATGGCTCTCCCAACCATCGAGTACGTCGATGGCAAGGCGGTTCGTGTGATGGCGAAGTGGCGTGTCTACAAGGCGTGGGACGGCTCGATTCTCGACCATGCCAAGTACTTCTTCGACAACGAGCGCTACAAGCCTGCGCTCGAAGTCGTGGAGCAGCCTCTCCAGTTCGCGGCAGAGATTCAAAAGTGCGGCTACGCGACCGACCCTCAATACGCTGAAAAGCTCGGAGCGATCATCCGTGGTCGAAGTCTTCAACAGTACGACATTCCGAAGAGCGAATGGAATCTCGTTGAATGGGCAGTCTATCCATCATGAACAAACTCACGCCAGCTCAAATCCTGATTGCCGTGTTTGGCACGGTCGTCGGAAGCATCGTTCTTCTCTTCGTCGCCCTTACGGCACTGGTCTTCACCGGCCATGCCGTTGCGACAGTCCTGGTCGATGACATCCAGCGCGCCCTCGTGATTCTCGCTGGAATCATCGGCTCTCTCGCCACCGCTTCGCATTTCACATCGCTGATGAACTCGGCGACCGCGAGCGCTGGCCCAACCACAGTAGTTGTCAACAACCAAGGAGAAAAACAGTGAAGCGATTCCTGACAAGTTTCGCGCTGGTGGGAGCTATGTTGCTCGGTGGGTGCGCTGCGACCAGCGCGCTCCCTGGCGCTGCAACCAAGACGCCGGCGCAACAAGCGCAAGCCACGTGGTACGTGTACTGCGCGGTCTACGAGAACAACCAGGGAACGATCCTGGCGAACATCCCGAAGGCTTCGATCAGTACCGTCAAGACGGTCGCGCCGATTCTGGACAAGGTTGCGAAGGAATGCGAAGCGCCGATGCCGGCTGACTCGCAAATCGCTGCCAC
>JAEHJW020000961.1_pt1 | contig 26814 bp, 25 predicted proteins | sample 9271431 | NCBI WGS metagenome assembly JAEHJW02 | reverse complement strand
GGTTTGTCGAGATTGCGCCGGGGACGGGGACGCTGGGGATTGCGAGGGAGTTGCAGAAGGATGGGATCGTGCGCAGTGCGGTGGCGTTCGATGCGGTGGCGATCTGGAAGACAGTGACGCGGAGGGGCGCGGGAACGCTGAAGGCGGGGGAGTATCGGTTCGACCATGCGGCGACGATGGAGGAGGTCTATGACCGGCTGCGGCGCGGGGATGTGTATACCGTGACGCTGGTGGTGCCGGAGGGGTTCAACATCTTCGATATTGCGAATACTGTGGCTGCGGCGGGGCTGGGATCTCGGGAGGATTTTCTGCGCGCCGAGCAGCAGGATACGGAGTTGATTGCAGAATGGGTGCCGGCGGGGAGTGCTGCGTCGCTGGAGGGATATTTATTTCCGGACACGTATAAGTTCAGCCGCCGCGCGACGCCGCTGCTGATGCTGACGACGATGGTGAGGCGGTTTCGGCAGGAGACGACGCGGCTGGGAGTGGCGAAGGGGCAGGTGGCGCGGACGGTGACGCTGGCGTCGCTGGTGGAGAAAGAGGTCCACATTGACGAGGAGCGGCCGGAGGTGGCGAGCGTGTTTGAGAACCGGCTGGCGGCGGGGATGCCGCTGCAGACGGATCCGGCGGTGAGCTATGCGTCGTTGCTGCGGGGGACGTGGACGGGGGTGATTCATCAGAGCGAGCTGAAGTCGGACTCGGCGTACAACACGTATACGCATGCTGGGCTGCCGCCGGGACCTATCTGCAACCCGGGGGTGGCGGCGCTGAAGGCGGTGCTGCATCCGGCGAAGACGGACTATCTGTACTTCGTGGCGGATGCGAATGGAGCGACTCGGTTTGCGGCGACGCTGGCGGAACATGATGCGAATGTGGCGGCGTATCGGGCCGGGGTGAAGCGGTAGAGCGAGCCGGCGCGGCTTGTGGTGGGAGTGGGAAGAGCACAAGTTGTAGTGGTTGAGAAAGAGTGAAAACGGGCTAGGGGCGGGCAACCTGTTGACAGGCGAAGATTTAGCGAATAACTGTGGATATAATTCTGGCAAGATACACCCAAATTATTGTAGTTATTGTGGTTATGGCACTTAGATGCGATGAGAATTTAGGAGTTGACAGTAGGTGGGTGCCGGGATATAAACGCAGAACTTCAACGAAGGCGATTGGTCGCCGGAGCCCACGAACAAGCGGAGCTGCGGAGGACGAAAGTCTTCGAGGGGAACAAGGGGGCGGGGCGGGTTTTTCCCCAGGACCGGGCTCTGCCAAAACACGATAAAACAGGATGCGTCGCCAGGTGGGATTTTCGACGAAGAGCGTGAACCACCGGCGAAGCAGACCTCATAGCAACTGAGCGAGCCCATCCGACCGTTGAAAAAGACCGAGGCTCGCCGGGGGAAAGCTGTGTCTGGAGATATAAGAACATGAGTAACTTCCGCGTTGATTTGAAGGTGTGTGAGGCCTGTGGTGCGCTCTGGCTGCGCGCTACAGGTCATGGAGTGTACTGCCGTGGGTGCTCGTTGTGGTTGTCGGAGTTTCCGGCACCGCGGGCGTCGAGCCGACGGGTACAGAGGCGCACAACGGTGAGCACAACGGTGCGAACGATGGTGTGCGCGGGAGGTGCCCGATGAGACAGCAACTGAGGAACAGAGAGCATGCGACGGGATTGAAGTTGGTTCCCAAGCCGGTGCGACAGGCGGGGGAGGAACGGGTCATTCGAGAGGGAAGCACGGGGCGGGTGGTACGGACACTGGCTAATGCGTTGATGCTTCCGCGGGTGTGGGCGGTGGCGGAGGCAGTGGATGCTGCGCCGTCGGCGTCGATGCGCGAGACGGACGGCAAGCCGAAGGTGGAACTGGCGTTCTATCGCAAGTACACGGAGGCGATGCTGAGACGGTATCTGCGGCTATCGATCCAGGCGGGGAGGGTGCCGTCGCTGCTGGGAAGGGAGATGTTTCGCGGCCATGTGACGAGCTATCGGATGCATAGCTTTGAGGATGCCGTGATCTTCTGCTTCGATGTGGAGAAGCGGCTGGGCAGACTGACGGTGATGAATCAGCAGTTGATCAAGCGCATTGCGCTGCAGGAGTACACGCAGGGCGAGGCGGCGGGCATGTTGGGATTGAGCCTGCGGAACAGTATTCGGCAGTATGGGTATGCGCTGGACCTGCTGACGGAGATGTTTCTGGAGGCGAAGATGCTGGAACCGCTGAAAAGCTGTCAAGGGGGTCGAGCCGAGGAAATCAGTCGAAATGCTTCATTCTAAAGGAAATAAAACTTCTCAAAAGTTGGCATAGTTACTATACTCAGCCTGCTATTCTAAATAAGTAGAGATAAAGCGGGAGGCCCTTCTGGGGTCTCCCGTTTTGCGTTTGGAGGCAAACGGCAGCGATGGCAGAGGACAAAAAGCTGGATGAGGTGAAGGAAGCGGTGGGCGAGGGGAAGGGCAGGCGGTTGCGCCCGAGCGAGTGTCGGAGCCATATGAGGCGGACGCTGGCGAGCGAGTTCCAAGGGATCGTGGATGGGTTTGTGGAGGCGGCGAAGAAGGGCAGCTGCCCGCATGTGAAGCTGGCCACCGAGCTGCTGAAGCCGATCCGGAAGAATCCTTCGCGGAAGCAGGGGTCGTTTACGAAGATTCTTCAGGAGCTGGATCGGCAGAAGCGCGAGAAGGCGCGATTGCAGGCGGAAGAGGGCGGAGCGAAGTAGAGCAGATTTCCAGCAGGTATGCAGCGTGCCAGCGCGAGCAAACTGCAGGTCTCTCCGCTGCGCCAAACGATCAAGCTGTTTGGCTTCGGTCGAGATGACAGCACCGTTGCTGGGTACCCATTGGAGAGAGTCTCCAGGGGCGAGACGGCGCGATGCGGCGGTGGACGTGAGTTGCGGGGACGGACTTCGCATGGACGAAATGGACGTAAAAGAACGACGGGTGAAACCCGCCAGGAGAGACGCATGAGTGTATTTGGGAATGTGATTAAGGATTTGAAGTCGTTTGCGGCAAAGGTGGAAGCGGCCTTCAAGAAGCTGTTTGGGACGGCTCCGTCGTGGATTGCCATCGCGCAGGGTGTGCTGACCTACCTTGGGCCGGTGGTGGTGACGATTCTGACGGTGGGCGGTGGCTCGGCGCTGGGCGATGAGGCGAATGTCATCATTGGAACGATCAAGTCGGACCTGGCGACTGCACTGGCGACGGTGACGACGGTCAATGCGGCTACGAGCCTGCCGGTGCTGCTGAAGAGCGTTCAGTCGCAACTGCCTGCGCTGCTGGAGGCGGTGAAGGTGAGCAATCCGAATACGGTGAGTGAAATTGAGAACTACACCAACATCATCGACACCGAGATTACGGCGCTGCTGAATGCGATGCCGGCGGCGGCTTGAGATGAGCCAGGCCAGAACGTATTCGATTGCAGATCCTGCCGCCATTGCCGCAAAGGTGAAGGCGGCTGGTGGGCCGGCGCTGGATCCGACGCAGGCTGAGGGTCGGGCGTCGGCGGATGGGGTGACGATCGGCTGGAGCATGAGGCCGGGGCAGATTGTGGTCACGATCATCAGTAAGCCGTGGGTGGTGCCGTACAGCGCGGTCTGGAGCCATGTGGAGGCGGTGCTGGGGTAGTTGTGGGTGGGGTTGCCGAGAATTTGAGTTGTCCTTTTGGTAGCTTTTGCGGGACGGATCCAATGGAAGCGAAAGATTGTGCACGATTCTGCATCGTGGAGGGGTGGTTGCGAGTCGATATACTTAGAACTTGCGATTGATGAAGAACTTCAGGGCGTTGTCGGTGCTGGTGTTGGCGATGACAGGCGGGTTGACCGGCTGTATTTCGACGACGCGGCTCGTCGTGAAAACGCAGGCACCGATGGTGTATCAGACGGCGAGTGTTGAGCAGTTGGAGAAGGACGTGTCGGAGCGGGATGCGGCTGTGAAGACGCTGAAGGCGCAGGTGCAGATCACTGCGACGACGGGCGGATCGAAGGAAGGCAAGCTGAAGGAGTACACGTCGTTTACGGGGTACATCTTTGTGCAGAAGCCGGCAAATCTGCGAGTGATCATGCAACTGCCGTTGATTGGGTCCAGTGCGCTGGACATGGTGAGCGATGGGGAGACGTTCACGCTGAAGATGGCGTCTTCGCATGGGAATGTGTGGCGGCAAGGGTCGGACAAGGTGACGACCCCTTCGAAGAATGGGCTGGAGAATCTGAGGCCGGATGTATTTCTGGACTCACTGCTGGTGCCAGGGGTGAAGGCGGATGAGTTTGTGACGCAGACGGAGTCGACGCGCGTGCTGCACGAAGATGCGCACCACAAGACGGAGACGGTCGAGCCGGATTATGACCTGACCGTGCTGAAGACGGGGAATGGGAATGCGCTGCGCGTGGCGCGAGTGGTGCATATCAGCCGTGTGACGATGCTGCCGTTTCAGCAGGACATTTATAACGACGTGGGTGAGGTCGTGACGCAGGCGACGTATGACGCGTACCAGCAGTATGGCGGGCAGCAGTTTCCGACGGTGATTACGATTCGGAGACCGCTGGATGAGTACTCGCTGAAGATTGTTGTGACGAAGTTGACGCTGAATGAGCCGTTCGAGGCGGACCAGTTCGAGTTGATGATTCCGCCGGGGACTGTGGTGAAGAAGATGCCGTAAAGGCTAGAGCAGGCCGGCGCGGTGGGCGTGCGCGGCGATTTGCTGGTTGATGGTGAGAGCAAGTGAGAGAGCGGCGCGACCGGCTTCGGCGGGGACGCGGGGCTGCGTGCGGCTGCGGACGGCGTGGAGGAAGTCTTCAATCTCAAGGCGAAGGGGTTCGCCTTTGGGGATGTCGGCCTTGGTGAGGGAGAGGCCGGCGGTGGGGTGGTCGGTGGGGAGACCGGTGGGTGGGGTGTGGGGCGTGGCGGCGGTCGCGGTGGGTGCAGGGGTGGGGGATGAACCTGCAGCGGCCGCCGCAATTGCGGCGGCGACGACGGCTGGATCGACGCTGATGGTCAGGAGTTCCTGGCGGGCGAAGTCGAGCGAGAGGTACTGGTGGGGTTGGAAGAGACGGAGCTTGCGGACCTGCTCGGTGGAGACGCGGCTGGCGGTGAAGTTGGCGACGCAGCCGGAGTCGAACTCGACGCGGACGTTGGCGATGTCGGTCTTGGGCGAGAGGATGGGCAGGCCGACGGCGCGGACTTCGCGAACGGGGGACTGCGTGAGGTTGAGGACGATGTCGAGATCGTGAATCATGAGGTCGAGGACGACGTCGACGTCGAGGGACCGCGGAGTGAAGATGCTGAGGCGGTGGGACTCGAAGAACATGGGCTGGTTGAGAGCAGCGATGGCCGCGGTGACGGCGGGATTGAAGCGCTCGAGATGGCCGATGGCGACGATGCGGTTGTGGGTGCAAGCGAGGTCGAGGATGTGATCGGCCTGGGCGAGGGTTGCGGCGAAGGGCTTTTCGATGAGGAGATCGAGGCCGGCGAGCAGGAGTTGCTCGGCGACGGAGGCGTGATGGATGGTGGGGACGCAGACGGATGCCGCGTCGAGCGAGAGGTTGGCAGCGAGGAGTTCGGTGAGGGTTGCGAAGGCGGGGATGTTATAGGTAGAGGCGAAGGTGGTGCGGCGCGCTGCGTCGGGTTCGACGAGAGCGGTGAGCAGAACGAGTTCTGGATGAGCGAGTTGGAGCTCGCGGTAGACGCGGAGATGATTGCGCCCGAAGGCGCCGGTGCCGATGACGGCGACGCGCAGAGGAGGCACGGCTACTTCTGCGCTGCGACGTTGGGGAGTGGGGACTCGACGGCGACGCGGCAGCGGGTGTAGAGCTCGAAGAGTTGTGTGACCTGATCTTCAGGCTTGACGGCCGAGGGAGGGCCGAAGCCGGTGGACGAGGCACCCTTGCTGCCGAGGTTGGTGTGGGCGGCGACGAATTTGAGGAGATCGAGAGCGATGTCTTCAGAGCGACGAGTAGCGGAGTTGTTGCTGGTTTCCATGGGTACCTTTCGGAGCGCGTTGCTAAAGGTGATGGTAGCGGTTTGACGGAGATGGTTGCAACGTGTGCGCGGGGAAGAGCCGCAGGGATCGGACATGGATGGACCGCGAAGGCGGAGGAGAACGAGATGAATACAGGTGAACTGCAGAGGATTCTTGGTTATTTGAACATCGGTCTCGCCATTGCGCATGACAGCGGCGTGTCGATTGGGCACTTTGGCAGTGGGGATTTTATTCAGCTTGCGCAGACGGTGAATGGAATGTTGCTGCGTTCGATTGCCCCCGCGGCGGGAGTTGTTGCGATTGCCGCGCCGGTGACCGCGGTGACAAGCAGCGTTGCGAATGCAGGCGGACCTAGCTGAGAGCCAGAGAGTTTGGCGGCGACGCAACGCGGACACAACGCGAGTGGAAGAGCAAGACAGCAGTGGAAGTTGGAGGAGCAATGAGCGGAACAAGGCGAGGTTGGATGCTGCTGGTAGTCCTGGTGGCCATGATGATCGGAGGCGTTCGCAGGGTAGCGGCCCAGGTAGCGACGACGACGGTGCAGGACACGGTCTATAGCGCGAATGGAACGCCAGCGAGCGGAACGGTTCTGGTGAGCTGGAGCACATTCACGACGGCGGCTGGGCAGACGGTACCGGCAGGGAACACGTCGGCGACGATTGGTACGGGAGGGTTGCTGTCGATTGCGCTGGCACCGAATGCAGGGGCGACGCCGATGGGCAGTTACTATACGGCGGTGCTCCACCTGAGCGATGGGACGACGAGCCGAGAGTACTGGGTGATTCCGGTGACGGTGCCGGGTGGCGGCCCGGTGACACTGGCGGCGATTACGAACCAGGTGCTGCCGATCAGCGTTGCGATGCAGACAGTGTCAAAGCAATATGTCGACAACGCGATTGCGGCGGCGTCGACGGGGTTTCCGCTGGCGACGTCGCCCTATGTGCAGAAAGTGGGCGACACGATGACGGGTCCACTGGTGCTGCCGGCGGATCCAGTGAGTCCGAATCAGGCGGCGGACAAGAATTATGTGGACGAGAATGTTGCGGCGACGTCTGCCGGACTGGGGCAGAAGGTGAGCCTGCTGCCGACCGCGACGCAGACAGTGGCGCAACCGAGCGGGACTAGCTTCAGCATTAGCGGTGCCTCTGCGGGCACGACATTTGCCAGTGCTGGCATCACATCTGGATTTACGATTACAAACGCCAACACAGCGGCGAGTGCTTCCACTAGCGGCTACACCCTCTTTACAAATCAGGCGAACTGCTTTCAGTCAGGATTTGACCTGGGAAATAATGGAACCTCAGCCGTAGGATGGAGCACATGCGCGCTGGACTACGATGTTCTGGAGTCCGCAACGAGGGGCATTTCGCAACTGCGTAGCGGAGATTTCTCGCACTTTGCGCAAGGCGATACGGCTTTTGATTATGGGTATATGACTTCGTTTGGAGGGAATGTAGCGTCTTCAGACGAAGGTGTGACGCACACTGTAAAGCACACCAACCAGATTGGGTACTTCACAGGGCTGGTTGCCACGGGAGGAACCACGGGCTCCAATCTTCTGACGACGAGTTCGTTTGCCTGTCGTGGGTTTTGCATGACACTGGATAACCATGAATTTGCCGATGGTGGAATTCTTCTCGACACGTCGAAGGGAGGAAGCACAGCCACGCTTGCCGCCAATGGCATGGCGATGAATGGGCTCTACTACATGCTGGCGTCGGGGACGGTTCCGGTTTCGACCGCGTGGGGAAACATTGTCCCGAAATCCTGCACGAACAATGGCAATGGCCAGTGGCAGAACGATACCGCGACCACCTGCAACGTGACGCTGGGAACTTCTCCGGCCAGCCCTGGGAACTTTGTGGCTGGGACGGATATGTGCCTCGCGGGGCCGTTTCAGGAAGAAGCTGCTGTGACTGCGGTGGGCGTTGCTGCTGGCGGCGTGCAGTCGATTACGTTCAACACGCGCTATGCATGGGATGGGACAAATGGGAATACGAATGCGGCGCTGGTGATGCAGGGTGGGGCCTGCGGCCAGTCGATTGTTGCGACGAGCGCAGTGAACTCGTGGCCGATTGCTTATGCGGTGGTGGGCGCAACCTCTTCGACCCAGGTGTTCTTCAGCAATTGCGTTGTTGGAGCTTGCAACGGGGGCGGAAATATTATCCCTGGAACGCCTGTGGTTGGGTACACACATCTAATCTACGGGGCATCGATCGTCCGTGCGAGCAACGTGGTGACAGTGACGGGATGGAACAGCGCACTGTTTTCCTTTCCAGTGGGCTCGACGGTCATCGTCACAGGGGCTACGCCAACCGATTTGAATGGGACGTTTACGGTGGCGACTAACAGCGAGGATGGCCAGAACCCGGTGATGACGTGGGCGCAGACCGGGGCCAACGAATCGAGCACGACAGACATTGCGATGACGGCCCCGAATACCAGTGTCACGTTCTTCCCGTCGGCATTCATTACGGGCACGAACAATGGAGTGTCGGGAGACGTTCAACTCGCGACGAACACGGTTCCGTTCACTACGGGAGACACCGTTGTAGGAGCTCCGACTTCGCAGTATGCGCAGGCGGGGCTGAATATTTACATGGGGCAAACGACGGCATCGACGGGAAGTTATGCGTCGAGTGGCGTCAGCGTTGATGATGCCGGGCCGTCGCAACTGACCCACGCTTATAGCGCGCAAAACAATATTGGAAATGGACCCGCAGGGACGATGTTCGACATTGAGGGGTCGTATGCGAATGTCTTCAACCTGGGGTATCGTCCGGCAAACAATGGGACGATTCTGTTTGTTCAGGGCGGCGAGCCGGTCTCTTCTACCCCCAAGCCGTATAACATTTTCCTCGACAATTCCGGAGGCTACACGTTTGGGGTCGATCCAAAGAATGCTCGTTTCACGATGAGCGCGCCTTTGTATGTGACAGGGAGCGAGGTTTGCACTGCGTACAACGGGGTTTGCGGGGCTGGTGGTAGTGGAACGGTGACCAGCGTCTCCGCGCCCTTAGCTTCGTGGCCTAGCTGGTTAGTCCCCACGGTGAACAACGCGACAACGACACCGAGTATCGCGGTTGCGGCTAGCGCGATTCCGAATGCGGCGCTGGCTCATAGCTCAACCACGGTGAATGGACAGACATGCGCGCTGGGTGGGAGCTGCACGATTCCTACTGGAGCGAGCACGCCGCCCCTGACCTACACGTACTATCCAGCGGCGGTATCGGATGGCGGCTCGGCGTTTGCGGGTGGATTCACGCGCTACAACAATAACCAGCCGCAGACCGGCTCGGTGAACCCGGCATCGAGTGCGCTGGGGTACATGCTGTTCCAGTCCACGCCAACTGCGCCGCAGTATGCCGAAGTGACAACGACGGCGCCGGCCTATTGGACCAGCTCGGGCATGTATCTGGAGTTCTACTCAACGGCAACGACCGGCAATGCGGTGATGGATGTGCAGACGGCGTGCGTGACGGCGAACCAGGTGGTAGGGGCTCCAACGTTCAGCACGGCGATTGTGACGACGACGGCAGTGAGCACGACCGCTAACGGTAAGGTGCGGACGGCACTGATTCCGAACATTGCCGCGCCGGGAGCCAATGGTTGTCCTGCTGTGGGGATGACGACGCCTACGACACTCACGATCCGCGTGTATGCGGATGCAACTTCGGCGGTCCCCGTGTACTTGCTGGGAGCAACGCTGGTGACAGGAAGGAGCCAATAATGCGCAGGCTGATAGATGCCATGATTCTCTGGTGCCTTATCTGCGGGGTTGCGTTCGGACAGGCCAGCAACCCTCAGAACACCTTTGCGAATGCCTTGAATGCGGACAGACCGTCGGTGTGGCTGAACTTCAACGATCCAACGACGGCGTTCAAGGACCAAGTGTCGCAGGCGCGGTTTGTGAACACGGAAACGGTGACAACGACCGTCACGCATTCGCCCACTCCGCCAGCCGCAGCCCCGAATGGGCAAACTTATTTCGGTGCCTTCAATGGCACGAACGACTATCTATCCACTACAACCTCAACACTCAACCCGGCTGCTTATTCCTTCAGCGCATGGGTGTATCTGAGTGCCATACCTGCGAGCGGGAATTACGTATCCATCCTGTCGCAGGGAGCAACGGGGTTTACAACGATGTTGGTGACCTCTTCTGGGACAATTTTTGCGGGCATCACCACAACGGCAGCAAATACGACTACAGACGTAAGCTATACGGGCACTCATGTGTTGGCGGCAAACACCTGGTATTTCGTCAGCATGACGTACGATTCTGTTGCGGGCTTGAATGGATATGTAAATGGGGTGCTTGATGGTTCCGCTGCGGCGAATGGAACGGCGGCTGACAATACTGGTGTGTTTGAGATAGGCGGAAACTACCCTTGTTGTGGGGGGCGCTATCTCAACGGCCAGATAAGCGATGTAAGTATCTATAACGTGGCTCTGACATCGGCTCAGGTCAACACGCTCTACACCGGAGGTTCGATCACCAGCGGCTTGATTGGCCAGTGGAATATCAACGAGGGTACGGGTACAACGGCAGTTGACTCCAGCACTGGCGGTAACAACCTGACGTGGGCTGGCACAGCAAGCGGCAACTTCGGCTACTACTGGGGGCCAGCGACGACGACCACCACCACCACGTATACCTCTGGCACCGTGACGCCGCAGCAGCCCGGATTCGACAACACCAACGCGCAGCAGCTCTCGGCGGAGTTCCCGTACAACGGTTTCAACGCCGCTCCCAACAATACGGTGGGATCGATTGAATGGGACGTGCCTTGGACGATGTTGGTTCACGTGGACCGGCTGAACTGGGATCGCACGGGGGCACTGGTGCTGGCCAGCAAGGGCCAAGGGAACCCCGGTTGGAAACTTGTCCTGCAACCGAATGCGGGCAACACGAATGCTTCCCAGCTCTGCTTTTTCCGGGATGGGACAGGATCGAACTATGCGAGCCAGCAGGTGTGCACTGCGAGCAACTATGACGCGATGCCGAATGGCTTTGACTACGACATTGTGGTGGAGGACTCGGGGACGGGGGATGGGGGAGGTAATGAAGCCGGGACGCCAGCACTGAGTCTTTGGATCAATGGCTTGCCGGTTGGAACGGCGGCGTCCAACTCCTACTCCACTGGTTTCGGTAATGCGGTGTGGACGATCAATGCGGGAGGGTCGGGATACGCGGCCACGACGAACTTTACGTCTACGGGTGGAGGAGCGAACTGCGTAGTAACGGGAGTCGCCTCTGCCACCAGCGGAGTGATCACTTCTGTTACGTCGCCCACTGGTTATTCCAACTCGGGGTGTACGTCAGCACCGACCATCGTGCTGGCCAGCCCCACCGGGACGGGAGCGAACATCACGGCTACAGTGGCCCCGATGTCGATGAACAGCACGACAGACCCGCTCATGGTGCCGGGGTATCGCAGCGGAGGCGCATACTTCGGGGTGGGCGGAACAGACGCCACGCAGAATCCGGTGTATGTGGACGAGTATGCGATCTTTCCGGGGAACCTTACCTCCGCTCAGATCGCCAATCTTTTCTATACGGCTAAGTTCTATCAGACGACGGTTGACAGCGCGACACCGCAACCCGTGGTCATTCTGGAGGATGACACTTTTGTTGACCCTGACAATGAGTTCACGCTGGAGACGACGATTGCACTGCACCGTGCGGGCCTGATTACGCTGGCCGGAGTTGTAGTGGAAGATTACACACCAGCGGGAGTGGCAGCGTGGCGGCAGATGCTCGATGCTGCGGGTCTCAACGATGTGCCGGTGTCGATTCCGAATGTGAGTCCGGGGACTAGTGGCTATGGAACGGTGAATGTTACGGCCTACAACGCCTCCACTCCGCTTACGCTGTCCGCGTGGGGAGACTCGACGGCGATGTATCGTAGCGTGTTCGCCAAGTACCCAACGCGGCCCATCAAGATCATTCAGGGGTCGCCTTACTACTATGCCCTGGCCACCTTTATGCAGAGTCCTGCGGATAGCATCTCTTCGCTGACAGGGTTGCAGATGGTGACGCAGAATGCAGCGAACGGTGGTGCACTGTATGTTCAGGGTTCAGTGTGGGACACGTCGGCCAACGGTGCCTACGTTGTGCAGAATTTGCAGGGTATGCCGCTGTATGCCATCGGAGGGACGCCGATGTCTGCGGGGCCGGGGACGCTCGTGACACGGACATCCAACGATCCCCCTTATCTTTATTTCAAGGGCATAGGGTCAGACACCCGGCAGTGCTACGACTGCTTGACGATCGAGAGCATAGTGAGCAGCCTGTTTGATTTTGGGGTGCAGGTTACGTACAGCGGGGGAACGGGCTATGCCAATGCCACTCCATTTGCGCTGTCGGGAGGAGGGCCACACTGCCAGGGTTCAGGGATCATGACGGCGGCGAGCGGCATTCCGAATGGGATCGAATTTGGCTGGGGTCAGAGTGCGGTCGGTTCGTCCTCGGGAATCGGGAGCGGCTGTACGTCGGTGCCCACGGTCAACCTTGTCGGCGCGACGGGGACGGGTGTCACGCTTACTGCCACGCCGAGCCCGTGTGGGACGTTTGTGCCGACGCCCAGCGGAAGCACGTACTCGTATACGTTCAGCACGGCAACGTGCAGCAATCAGTATTCAACGCCGGGCTCTTTCAATACGAACCAGAGCCCAGTGAGCGGAGCAGTGATGACCTGGTTTATCAATTCTCTGGTGGATGCACCACCGGGCGGAGCGCCACGGACGCCGTAGGGTGAGGGGCCGGGTAAAGGTGGAGGGGCAGGTGCAGATTCTCTGGTCGTGCAGGTAACGCAGGATCGAGGATTACGCGCCGGGTGGGATGAGACGTGAAAGATACAACGAGTCTGTTGGATATAGGCATGCGACTGGACCGCGAGCCTGGGTTGATGGTGACGGCGGCGGAGATGTTGCTACGGGTGCGGGATCGAGAGGGATGCGTGCGGCCGCTGGTGGCCAATGCTGCGCAACGGAGATTTGAAGAACGGCGTGGTCGGCAGAATATTGTGCTGAAAGCCAGGCAGATGGGAGTGACGACGTGGGTGGCGGCACGGTTCTTTCTGCGCACGATGACCAAGCCGGGGACGCTGACGCTGCAGGTCGCGCATACACGTGAGGCGGCGGAGTCGATCTTTCGCATCGTGCAGCGGATGTGGGAGGAACTTCCGGAGGAGTTGCGCGAGGGGCTGCTGGTGCGCAGCCGGGCGAATGTGGGGCAGATGGTGTTTCCGGAACTCGACAGCGAGTTTCGCGTGGCGAGTGCATGCGATGTTGGCGTGGGACGCGGGTTGAGTATTCAGAATCTGCACTGCAGCGAGGTGAGCCAGTGGCCGGGGGATGCGGCGATGACGCTGGCCGGGTTACGTGCGGCGCTGGCTCCGGGTGGGGAGTTGGTGCTGGAGAGCACGCCGAATGGGGCGTATGGAGCGTTCTATGCAGAGTGGTGTGCGGGTGTGGATGTGGGCGGCGACAAGGATGCGATGGTGCGGCATTTTCTGCCGTGGTGGCTGGAGTCGGCGTATGTGGGGCCTGCTGTGGATGCTGCTGCGATGACGGAGGTGGAAGCGGCGCTGGTTGAGCGTCACGGGCTGAGCCGGGAGCAGATTGGCTTTCGGCGCGGGCTGGAGCGTAACTACGGCGGGTTGCGATCACAGGAGTTCGCGGAAGATGCGGAGACGTGCTTCCGCGCGACTGGGACCTGCTTCTTCGATGTTGCGGCGATTGAGCGGCGGATGAGTGAAGTGGGACCGGCGCTGACGACGCGACGGGGTGGAGCGTTGCAGGCGTGGTTTCCGGCGGCGGCGGGTCGTGTGTATATTGTGGCGGTGGACTCGGCGGGTGGTGGCGAGGATGGCGATTTCGCGGCGGTGCAGGTGATTGACCGCGTGACGGGGTTGCAGTGCGCGGAGTTGCAGGAGAGGCTTCGGCCGGCGGAGTTGGCGAAGGCCGCGGTGGAGTTGGCGAAGGAGTACAACGGTGCGTTGATTGCGGTGGAGAGAAATAATCATGGGGCGGCGGTGCTGGCGTATATCGAGACGAGCGAGCATTATGACAACGTCTATCGGCAGGGGGGTGAGGCCGGATGGCTGACGACGGCGGCTTCGAAGCCGGAGATGACGGCGGGGCTAGGATCGCTGCTGGAGCAGAGGCCGGAGATGTTTCGGAGCAAGCGGTTGCTGGGTGAGTGCAGGACATTTGTTGGGCGTGAGCGCGGAAGGACAGGAGCGGCGAATGGTGCGCACGATGACCTGGTGATGGCGATGGCGGTGGCGCAGGCGGTGCGGGCGGAGTTGCTGACGCGCGGTTCCCATGGAGTTGGTGACGCGCCGCACCTGTGGCGCCAGCCAGATACGATAAGGTGAAGTCTTGGGAGAGGGACGTTGGCGGTAACGGCGGTGCAGGCGATTCGTCGGATGCGCGGGGGAGCGCAGAGCCAGTTGATGCTGGGTGCGGATGCGAACCTGTGGGTGGTGAAGTTCAAGAATAACCCGCAGCATTTGAGGGTGCTGGCCAATGAGTTGATTGCGACGCGGATTGCCGAGGCGGTGGGGCTGTCGGTGCCGAAGAGCGATGTGGTGGAGGTGAGCGAGTGGCTGATTGCGAACAGTCCGGAGATGACCGTGGACCTTGGGCGCGGCGCTCGGGAGCGATGCGCCAGCGGGTTGCAGTTTGGCAGCAGATTTGTGGGGGGATTGATGCCGGGGCAGGTGGTGGATTACCTGCCGGAGCCGCAGATGGATGAGGTGAGGAACCTGGCGGAGTTTGCGGGCATGCTGGCCGTGGATAAGTGGACGGGCAACTGCAATGGACGTCAGGCGGTGTTTGAACGAAAGCCTCGGGAGCGGAAGTATCGGGCTACTTTTATTGATCAGGGATACTGCTTCAACGCGGGCGAGTGGACGTTTCCGGATGCGCCGCTGCGAGGCGTGTTTGCTCGGAACCAGGTGTATGCGCGAGTGCGCGGATGGGAGAGCTTTGAGCCGTGGCTGACTCGCGTGGAGGAGTTTGCGGCGGACGAGTTGTGGAAGGTGGCCGAAGAGATTCCGCCGGAGTGGTACGGTGGTGATCCGGCGGTGATCGAACGTCTGATGGAGACGCTGTTGCAACGCAGGGGACGAGTGAGAGAGTTGATCGGGCAGTTTCGGGAGTCGAATCGGGAGCCGTTCCCGGAATGGGGTTCGGCAAGCAGCACCGTGGTCCCGAGGAGGTTCGAGGCTATCGCGGAACCGGGACGATTTGTAATGTAGAGTAGTCGGTTGAAGGTTGTGGAGGTTTAGGTGCGCGAGCGGTTGCAGTGCGAGTTCTCTCTGATCCGGTATGTGCCGGATGTGGTGAAGGGAGAGTTTGCGAATATTGGCGTGGTGCTGCGTGAGGCCGGGCGGGAAGAGACCGCGACGGTGAAGTTCACGCGCGACTGGAGCCGGGTGCGGTGCATGGACCCGGATGCTGATGTGGAACTGCTGGAGTCGCTGGAGGCCGAGATTGCGCAGCGGCTACAGGCGGGCGTGGAGCTGCGGGTGAATGCGAAGCCGATGCTGGAGACGCTGGAGGATTCGCTGTCGAATAGCGTGCAGTTGACGGAGATGCGCGGAACGCTGGCGGAGAGTCTGCCGGCGGAGATGGAGCAGTTGCTGCGGATGTATGTGGAGCCGCTGAAGCTGCCATCAACACGCCGGAAGACGAGTGGGCGCGCTGCGATTGTGTCGACCATGCGCGACACGTTTGAGCGTGCCGGGGTGTGGCGGTTGATGCGTAAGAAGATTGCGGCGGCGGCTTATACGCAGGCGGGAGATCCGTGGAAGATCGACTGCGGGTATCGCAATGGCAAGGTGCGGATGTTTCATGCGGTGTCGCTGGAGAACGACGTGGAGGGAGCGAAGGGGATTGCGTATTCGGCGGAAGCGCTGCGGGCGGGAGTGCTGAGCAGCGAGGGCGTGGAGTTGGAGTTGACGGCGATCGTCGAGCGGATTGCGTCGGTGGCCGATCAGGATCAGTATGGGTTCGGCGTCAGCGTGATGGAGCGTGAGGCGATTCGAGTGTTGACGGTTGCGGACCTGGGCCGTGTGGCAGAGACCGCGAAGCGAGAGTTGCACGTGTAGAGATATAGAAACGCAAGTCCAAGAAGTACAAGTCCAAGAAGTACAAGACAACGTAGTCGATGAGGCGTGGCCAACTGGCCGCGCTTTTTGCATTTCAGGAGGAGATGGGCATGGGTTTGGGATCGGCGATGAGAGAGATGTGGAAGCGGGCTGCTGGAGTGGAAGCGTCGGGAGTGGAAGCGTCGGGCGAGAACATGGGGGAGCGGAAGACGGCCATTACTCCGCTGGGGATGAGCTCGATCTTTGCGCCGTTCCGGACGACGGGCGTGCAGAATGCGCTGCCCAAGCCGACGGCGCAGAATCTGCGGCGGTTTGCGGAGATGCCAGTGGCGCGGCGGGCGATCAACTGCATCAAGGACCGTATTGCGTGCATGGATTGGCAGATCGAGGTGCGGCGAGGTGCGGGTGAGGACATGGCGGGTGATCGCTCGCAGCGAGCTGAGGCGCTGGCCAGAGCGTTCCATACACCGAACGAGACCGACAGCTTTCGTACGCTGATCGAGCAGGTGATCGAGGACACGCTGGTGGGCGGCTTTGGCGCGGCGGAGATTGAGATCGGGGAGGGCGATCTGCCGGTGCGGTTGTATCCGGTGGATGGAGCGTCGATCCAGGTGAACGCGCACTGGAAGGGCGATCCACATGATCCGCGGTATGCGCAGATCACGGGCAAGCTTGGGGCGGAGGCGCTGGTACCGCTGCTGGACGATGAGTTGATGTATGTGCGGCTCAATCCGCGCAGTCATACTCCGTTTGGGTTGGGCAAGGTGGAGGTTGCGTTTGAGTCGATCTCGCATTTTCTGCAGGCCCACCGGTATGCGGGGAGAATGGCTTCGAACGGCGTGGTGCAGTATGCGCTGTGGATGAATCAGCAGACGCCGGAGCAGCATGAGCGCCTGATTCGCTGGTGGCAGGATGAGGTCGAGGGCTCGGGCCGGGTTCCGGTGTTGAGCTCCGAGCAGAAGCCCGAGGTGCTGAAGTTTGCGGCTGGTACGGATGCGGACCTGCACCTGGAGTGGCAGCAGTTTCTTCTGACCATGATTGCGAATGCGTTTGATATTCCCGCCATGATGTTGAACGTTACGCAGAATGTGAACCGGTCAACCGCTGGCGAGCTGGCGGATGAAGCGTTCCAGAATGCGATTGTTCCGCTGGCAAAGTTGATCGCCGATCACCTGACGCGCGACGTGATTGCGAAGCGCCTGGGATGGAGCGATCTGAGATTCGTCTGGACTGACCTGGAGAGCCGCGATGAGATGGTCGAGGTGGAGATCCAGACGAAGTTGCTGGCCGCGGGAGTTCTGTCGGTGGCGGAGGTGAGGTCGATGCGCGGCCTGGCACCGGCGGAGTTAGCAAGTCCATTGGTCGAGCCGCAGGGCGTGTAGTGCTGGCGCGTTGCGAGTCGATTGAAGGAGAGCGAAGAGGAGGCATGTGTGGAGAAAGCAGTGCAGTTGCGTCGAGTGGTGCGGCAACGTTGCAGAGGACGCGAGCTGCGGGCGATGGCGGTGGAGTTTCCGGAAGTAGCCGGGCACCCGAACCGGCTGCCCTTCGAAGGCTGCCTGACGCTGGTGGATGTTCCCAGTGACAAGGCGCCGAGTGGGGCACGCGGTCATCGGGTGGTGCTGACGAGGGAGGCTGCGGAGATGGCGCTGCCGAGTCTGCTGGGTATGGCGGTGGACTACAAGGCTGGGTGGGATGGACATGATGCGCGGCAGAAGTGCGGCATCATCACGTCGGCGCACCTGGAGGGAAGCAAGCTGCTGGTGAGTGGCTTCCTGTTCGCGCGGGATTATCCGGAGATGGAGGCGAAGGTTGGCGGTGTTGCAGCCGAGGCCGCCAGCGCGATGGGCATGAGCTACGAGTTGGCGGATGCGCATGTCGCGGATATGCGGGACACGGTATGGCGGTTGACACGAGCGACGTTTACGGGCGCGGCGATTCTGCTGCGTGAGAAGGCTGCGTATCGTGCAACATCCTTTCGCGTGAACCGCAGGACCGAACATCGGCAGGCGCGAGCCGCGGCGACGAAGTAGGGCGTCCTGATGGACGCGAGAAAGATGGAGGAGAGCAATGGAAGATAGCAACGTGGTGGATTTGATGGAAGCGACCGAGCGATTGGAAGCAGTAGCCGAAGCACTGGAGCAGGCGGCTTCGCTGCTTGCTGAGAGGCAGGTGGCGTTGGCGGCAGAGGCGGAGGAGCATGTCGGGCGGATTGTGGCGACGGTGGAGTCGGCACGCGAGGCTGAGCTGGAGCGGAGACTTGTCGAGGCTGAGGCGAAGATTGCCGAGCTTACCGCGTCGGCTGCTCCACAGTCGCAGGGCCGCAAGACGCTGCCGACGGGCATGGCCAGCATGCTCGCGAAACAGGGAGTGACGCTGGAGTTGGGAGCGTCCGGTGCATCGATTGAGGCGGCTGCGCTCGATAGCGCGCTGACCAGCCTGGGAATCGAGCAGCGCATCGCCGTGAAGTCAGAGTTGAGACGCGCTGGCTTGCTGGGCTAGATGTCGGATCGCTGCGGTCGATAAGGCCGCTCGTGGACAGGAAGAAGCAAGGCGCAGTCGGACTTCGGTCCGGCTGCGCCTTTTTACAGAGATACGAGGAGATAAGAATGAACGCGAAGTTTACGCAGATCAACGCAACGGCGGACTACATCGGACCGGGTGCTATTGAAGTTCCGATCTATCAGACAGAGATCCTGGACCTGGTGCGCCGTCGTGGCGTCTTTGGCCAGCGCATCAAGCAGGTGCCGGCGACGGGCCATCCGTCACGCTACTTTGAGGAGACCGCGATTCCTGCGGCCGCAGCCTCGTCGGCGTTCGTCAATCCGCGCGCTATCGTGCCGACCATCGTGCAGCCGACCCGCATTGAGAACAGTGTTCCGCTGAAGGCGCTGGTCGCACAGATTGACTACAACCTGTTCGACCTTGAGCTGGGCAAGCAGCAGAGCCAGTTTGCTTATTTGCAGGCCAAGGATCTCACCGATACCGTGGATGGCGTTTTGCGCACGCATGATATCGCGCTGTGGAACGGTACGGACACGAGCCTGAGTTCGCCGACGACCGCGCAGTACTTTGGCGCTGTCGGGCAGATTGCGGCTGGCGGCAACACAACCACGATCAGCACCAGCGAAAGCATTGTCGATGGACTGAAGTCGACCATTGCGCAGATGCTCTCCAACAGCAGCTTCGGTGTTCGGCCGACTGCGATCTATGCGAATCCTGTGCTGCTGGATCTGATCGACCGCGAGATGAAGACGGAGTTCAACGTGGTTCTCAACACGAAGAACATCGAGGGCGGACTTACGGTGAAGACGCTCAGTACACAGGCGGGCGACATTCCGCTGATTCCTGAGTGGACGCTGCCCTACACCGGTGTACCTGGATCGGGTTCTGCTGTGTTGCCGGCTTACATTGTGACCGAAGACCTGATCGAGTACCACTGGCTGGGTGAGCCGAATCCTCGCGTGTTCCAGCTTGGCCTGCAGGGCTCGCTGGCTAGCCAGTATGCCGTGGTGAAGTTCGGCGCTGTGGTGGTGAAGGGCGCGAGCTATGCGCACTACCAGGTGCTGGTCGATCGCTAGAACGAACGGGGGCCGGAGCGTGGTGGGCGCTCCGGCTTCGTCCTGATGCGGTGCGAGGGAAGAGGGAGAGAAACGATGGAATATTTGTTGCCAGCAGATTATGTGGCGTTTGGACTATCGGCGGATACGGCCGACTCGTGGGTGACGACAGCCTCGTCGATGATCGAGGCCTACTGTCGGCGGCCGTCGTTGATGTCCGCAAGTTATACCGAGCGCATGAGAGTGCCGATCAAGCGGCAAACGGTGCGGCTCAGTTATGGTCCGCTGATCAGCGTGGACTCGATCCGGGCACAGTATGCGCGACCCGGTTACGGGAATGATTTCTACGGGGACTTCGTCTATGAGACCGGATACGCCGCGGCGTTTGCGTTGCCGGGCCAGTGGGTGAGTGTAGACCCGTCCACCGTGTATGTGAGCTTGCCAACAGGGGAGTTTCACTTCCCGTGGAACATCATGGGCATGCGCTACTGCGAGGCCGAGGTGACCTATACGGGAGGCCTGACAACGGTGCCGACGGCGGTGCAGGTGGCATGCGCACAGATCGTGCGGAATGCGCAGGCGACGCCGGGATTGAATGTGAAGTCGAGCAAGATGGACACGCTGCAGACACAGTACTTCAGCGACTCGCTGATCGACAGTCAGGTGCAGGCGCTGCTACAGCCGTATGTGGCAGAGAGGCTTGGTTAGCGATGAATGCTCCTTTGGATTTGCTGCAATCAGGCGATGGGGTGATGCGTTGCGCGGATGCGGTGATGCGCGCGGTGGGTGGCGGAGTCGTGCTGCTGCGGATCGCGGCGCCGGCGGTGCCGGGTAATGATGCAGAGCAGTTGGGGCTGGCGACGCCTGAGTTTCAGGATGTGCCGTTAGGGCCAGCGACGTTTCACCAGTCGGGTGGCGTAGCGAAGTTGCTGGTGTCTGGAAGTGCGGTGCTGGCGGTGGTGGGGTCGCTGGGGTATGACTCGGCGAATGTGCTGTTCGAGACAGCGGTAGGCGTGGTGATCGGTGATCTGCTGTACAAGATCACGAACAGCATTGCATCGCAGGCGATGGGCACGGTTTATTCCTATTCGCTGACGTTGATGCCACCCGTTCGCTAGCGGAGAAGACGAGCGAGGACTGAAGGAGGTTCGTGTGCAGAACGCGAAGGATACGTTCTATGAGGTATTGCGAAGCAGATTGGTCGCGCTGAATCCAGAGCGGACGATTGTGCTGCGCGGCGTGGTGCGACCAGGTGTGCTGGTGGAGGAGAACGAGATTCTCTCGGCAGTGGCGTTGCCCGATTGCTTTCGGATGCGATGGGAGATGAGTGCGGTCGACGCCAATGGAATTATGCCGCTGGTCACGATGCAGTGCGCTATCGACTACGAGACAGCCGGTACGTCGATGAACACGGGGATGGACCGAGGACGCGCGCTGGCTGCGATGGATGCAGAGCTGCAGGCTGCGGTGAATGCGTTGCCGCGGAGTGCGCTGAAGATGAACTATGCGGGTCTCGCCAACGGGACGGCAGCGGTAGCGATGACCACCAGTGTGTGGTGGAGTGAAGTTGTGTTTGGAAAGACGGTCATCAAGGATGACAGGCTAGCTCGCACCGCTACGGTGGATGTGATGAGCTTTCAGGAAGCAGGTGAACTGTGAGTGATCTGGCGGCAATGACGACACCGATGGTGGGTCGTGTGAGTGCGTATTTCGCTCCGGTGAATCGTGCGGCGCAGCAGCCAACCATCTTCGATGCGGCGCAGAGTGGGGCGTTCGTGCTGAATAGCCCGCCTGCGCCGTGGATCAGCCTGGGGTGGATCGTCGGTTTCGCGCGCAAGTGTGGCACGAAGATCGAGGCGGTGCGGACGGGAGCTCCTGCGACGACGCTGTTGCAGGCACGCACGGAGATTGAGGCGACGGTGTCGTTTGCGTTCGAGAGCTGGGGCAAGCTACAGCTTGCGCTCTCGGCCGGCACACAGCAGATGAACCTGCTCGCTGTTGCGGCGGGTGCAACGGGGGAAGGCTCGGGTGGAACGGCGGTCGCTGCGGTTGCGCTGCAGTCAGGCTCGACGGCAACGGTGCTGCAGGTGGGAGCAACTGCGGCCGCTGCATTCAGCGTGGGCGAATTGGTTGCAGTGGATATCGACTACTCGACGCAGACTGGGTTCATTGGCAGCGGAGTGAGTGGAGCGTATGTGCAGACCGCGCTGACGGATGTGGACTATGTGCGACGCGTGACGTTGAACGTTGGCCGGATCGCGTCGATCAACACCACGACGGGCGCACTCACGCTGGAGTGGCCGCTGATTGCGGGCGCTCCGAGCGCGAGCATGAAGGTGAGCGGCGTGATGGGCTTCTGCGACCGTGAGGGCTCGAGCTTTATTCAGGAGTGGTCGGCGGTGTTTGTCGGCGAGGGTCAGCAGGGCGAGCGCATCGTATGGCACTATCCGCGGCTACAGGCGATGACAGGAGCAGTAGAGGCCAACGTAGCTGGCGGCGGTGGATACGAAAAGGTGCAGCTCGGTGCGGCGTTTCGCGCTCTGCCGGTGAAGGATCCGGTGGATGGCGAGACGGTCGTTTGCTTCCGTAGTTATGTGGCGGGTTAGGTTTGCAGTGAAGGAGAGAATGTGCGGATTACGATCGATAATCTGGATGGGCTAGGCGCGATCGACTACACCGAGGCGGTGGTTGCAGGCGGGCCGATCACTGTGCAGCGTGCGCTCAATGCGCCCTCGCGCTGCACGGCGGAGATCATGCTCGGAGTCGAGGGGTTGGCCGTGCCCGTGCGCCGCGGCAAGGTTACGGTTACGGCTGCGGATGCAACTGTGTTGTTCACGGGCTATCTGGCGACGGAGCCGGTGAGAATGTATTCGGGCAACGCATCGACTGGGCCGGTGTATCGGGCGCGTGTGACGGCGGTCAGTGATGAGTGGTTGCTCGATAATCTCGGATCGGGTGCAGGCCTGCGTGATGCGGAGTCGCTGGGTCTTGCAGGTACGGCGCTGGTGACGCAGCTAGCATCGCGCGCGCAGGCTGGAGGGTCGGCGGGCGTGACGGTAACTGAGTCTGGGACCATTCCGGCGACGGGCTCCTTCTCGGCGCGCGCAGGCTCTCCCTTCAGCGTCAACGCTGCGAATGCGGCGAGCTCCGCATATGCTGCGTATCGCGCGTTGAATGGGCAGATCCTGATGCAGCCCGTGGGCAATGTGACCCACGCGTTCAGCGATGCCAATGGTACGTTGTCGGTCTCGGAGCTTCAGACGACTGCTGTTCGCGAGTTGGCGAACGACGTGACGATTACAGGAGCCGAAGAGCCAGCGGCCTACATCCAGGAGAACTTCTTCGGCGATGGTACGACGACGGTCTTTGATCTGACCGAGGCCGCGTATCGCGATACGAATCGTCTGCTGGTGCTGGATAATTTCACGGAGCCAACCTTCAATCAGGCACAGTGGATTGTGAGTGACCCGGGCAGTTATTTTTCTCTGACCTCAACCGGGCTGACGATGAATGGCGGCAACGGTTCGGACGGCCAGACGACGCTGACCGCGATCGATGCGATCGAGATGGGCGGATCGATCATTGTGCAACTCAGCGGAGTCACGCTCGCCGCCGCGTGCGATGGGATGCTCGCCGGCATGTATCAGGGACTTCCTGTCCTCGCGGAGTGCTTCGCGGGGTTCCGCGTGCGTCAGAGCGTGAGCGGGACTGGTGGTGTTACGGTCATCGTTCCGGTTGTGAATGGCGCAGAGGCTGGCACGGTGTTCACGCCGATTGCAGGCCATTTATACACGCTTCGGATGCGGCTGCACTGTGTGGAGATGCAGCGCGTGATGCAGCCCTACTACTGCATGGTCGATGGCGTGGTGCAGGGCTTCGGCAGCACCAGCGGCGTAACCGCGCCGATGGATCTTGTCTTCGAACTTGTCGATGAGGGTGCTGCGTCGAACACGCCGGCGACGGTGATCTACGACAGCATCGCTGTGGGTGGAACGCTCACGAGCACGCCCGCGACATGTGCCTTCGTTCTCGCAAACGCCACGCAGATGTTTGGCTCCGTGGCTGCCGTCAGCATGACGCGACCTGGCAGCATGTGGGTTGTGAGTACACTGCCGAGCGGCACGTTACAGACTCGACTGATTGGTGTGGCAGGGCAGGGTGTCGACTGCACGACCAGCTATGGCACGGCCGCTGGCGCACCCGGCAAGGTGACGTTTCTTGCTGGACGCGTTCCTGTTGCCGGTGAGCGCGTGACGGTGCACTACCGCAACGCGCGGCGCTCGGTGGCACGTCTTGCGGACAGTGCAAGCATTGCGTCTGAGGCGGTGAATGGGGCTCCAGGGACGTGTCGATGGATGGGTCGAGTTACTCTTCCCGTTGCGCGCAGCAGCGTCGACTGCGAGAGCGCGGCACAGGCGGTGCTGGCGTTTGCGACCAGTCGCACGGCAGCGGTTGCAGGCTCGTATGCGCTGGTGAATCCTGCGCAGGACATATGGCCCGGCGACGTGTTGGCGATTACAAGCGCGGGTGTGACCTCGTCCTTGCTGGTGCGCAGCGTCGTAGCGACCGACGGTGGCGCTGTGCCCGAGGTGCGGCACTACAAGGTGAGCTTCGCGAATGACTGGGCGACCGAATGGGCCGCTGGCATTGGATTGAAGTTGAGCGAAGCGATTGCGGTGGATGCGTATCTGCCGCTGACGGCGTCGAGCGCGCCCGGTCAGGTGCTTGTGAACCTGCAGCAGTTGACCGTGACAAGCTTGTCGGACATCGCCATGCAAGTGGATGCCGGAATGGATCCGCCTGCTGGCGGTGGGTTTGAGGTGCGGCTGAGGGATTGGTGGTTCGGTATGGGGGTGGATGCTGCGGACCTGGTGTTGCGCAGTCCGGTGCGCAGTTTTTCGATTCCATCCACGGCGCAGTTGGAGCGCTACTACGTCCGCATGTACGACGCGAGTACACCGCCGCTGTACTCGCGCCTTTCCAGCGCGGTGTTTGTGAATATGCCGCTCAATGAAACCGCGTGAGGATAGATGTTTACGGAGGAAGAGGTGGGTCGATGACGGATTTTGAGAGCCAGGTGCTTCAGGAGTTGAGCGTCCTGAAGGCGCAGATGCAGCAGTTGCTGGGGATTGGTCAACCGGGGCGGCTGCAACAATTGGAAGCAAGAGTGGATTCGCATGAGCGCGCCGTGCAGCGACTGAAAGGGCTGGGCGCAGCCTTTGGCGGGCTGCTGACCGCTGTGCACATTGCGATTGCCTACTTCACGGAACGGCACAATTAGGCGGGTGCCGTGTTGGTTTGGAATGAATACTTTGCGCGCAAGTCCCCACGGGCGAATACTTTACGGAGGACTTGCGCGCAATTTCATCATTCCAGAGACTTTGAGGAAACAGGGGGGAGGGGGGTGCCGTGACCTTCCCTACCCGATGTCCTCCGACCAGTTCTCGAGGCAGGCTTTGAAGTCGGACATGAACTTGCCCGCGTCCGCGCCGTCGATGATGCGGTGGTCGAAGCCGAGCACGAAGTGCTGCACGCTGCGGATGGCGATGGTGTCCTGGCCGTCCTTGTCGGTGAGCACGAGGGGTTCTTTGCTGAGGCCGCCGATGGCGAGAATCGCTGACTGCGGCTGCGCGATGATGGGAGTGCCGAACTCCTCGCCGAAGATGCCGGAGTTGGTGAGGGTGAAGGTGCCACCGGCGACCTCGTCGGGGGCAAGCTTCTTGCCGCGAGCACGGTCCGCAACGTCGACGATGGCGCGTGCAATGCCGAGGAAGCTCTTCTCCTCCGTCTGCTTGATGACCGGGACAATCAAGCCCCACTCCAGCGCGACGGCGATGCCGATGTTGATGTTCCTGTTGTAGAGGATTGCTTCGCCTTGCATCGATGCGTTGACGATCGGGTGCTTGCGCAGGGCCTGGATGGCAGCGCGTGTGATGAAGGGCATGTAGGTCAGCTTCACGCCGTTCCGCTGCTCGTATTTATTCTTTTCTTTTTCGCGCAGCTTCACGATGCGGGTCATGTCCACCTTGAAGACGGTGTGGACGTGCGGGCTGGTGGCCTTGGATTCGACCATGCGCTTCGCGATGATGGAACGCATCTTGGAGAGTGGAACGAGCTCGCCAGGCATGGGCGCGGGAGCCGGTGCGGCTGCGGCCTTTGTGGGTGCTGCGGGTGCCGGAGTCGCCGCGATGGGTGCAGGCGTTACCGCAGGCGCAACTGCGTGTCCGCCTTCGAGGTGGCCGAGGATGTCCTGCTTGGTGATGCGGCCGGAAGCACCGGTTCCGGGGATGGCGCGCAGGTCGATGTTGTTCTCGGAGGCGATCTTCCGGACCAGTGGCGAGGACCGCGGAGCTTCGCCGACGGAGGCTGAGGGAGCAGCGGGTGATGGTGCGGGTACACTCGGCGTAGCAGTTGCTGGAGCGGCCGCTGCGGGCTGGGGTGCTGCTGCCGGAGCTGCCGCACCGCCGCCGATGATGGCGACCACGGTGTTAATGGTGACGGTCTGGCCTTCCTGCACGCGGATCTCCGAGAGCGTTCCAGCGACGGGCGAGGGAATTTCGGCGTCGACCTTGTCTGTGGAGATTTCGAAGATGGGCTCGTCGCGGGCGACGGTGTCTCCTACCTTCTTGAGCCACTTGGTGAGCGTGCCCTCGGTGATAGACTCGCCCATCTGCGGCATCAGGACTTCGGTGCCGGGACCGGCAGCGGCGGCGGGTGTTGGGGCCGAAGCTGCTGGGGCCGGTGCGGTCTCTTCTTTCGGCGCGGACGCGGCTGGCGCTGCGGCTGGAGTCGAGGCAGCGGCGTCGCCCGCCTCGTTGATGGCACAAACTACCGTGCCGACGGTAACGGTTGCGCCCTCCTGCACCTTGATGTCGCCGAGTGTTCCGGCGGCTGGCGAGGGAATTTCGGCATCGACCTTGTCCGTGGAGATTTCGAAGAGGGGTTCATCGCGGGCGACCGTGTCGCCGGGCTTCTTGAGCCACTTGGTGAGGGTGCCTTCGGTGATGGATTCGCCCATCTGGGGCATGACGACGTCGATTGGCATGGGGAAGGTCTCCGGGAGAGTCTGCGGCGCGTAAGAGCGCAATTTCAAGATTATACGGCTGTCAATAGGATGCGTGAGCGCAAGAAACGGCTATTACATATCAATCGGTACAGAATGATCAGCGATTGGGCTGGCAGGCG
>JAEHJW020010058.1_pt1 | contig 26840 bp, 35 predicted proteins | sample 9271431 | NCBI WGS metagenome assembly JAEHJW02 | reverse complement strand
TCATAATTTCCAATCGTCGGCGTCAACATCGATTACCAGATGTAGCCGGCCGCTAAACCCTTCATTCGAGAGCCTGAAGGGAACGAACGGGTCGACCGCATACAGCCTCCCAACCTTGAGATTCATTTCCGACTTGCCCCAGAGGTACTTTGCAGATTCATTCGTCGCAATCGGAATGTGGGTTCTCGAAATATTCCATTTGAAGTTTTCCGAATCATGGTCCGCATAGGAACACGGCAGGAGCTCCTCAAGAAACACCTTCGTAGGCTTGAAGCCTATGTGTTCTATGACGTTCCAAATGCTTTTGAAATTATCTGAACGAGCGATGTACGCGTAGCGAAGTCCGGGCACAGTCTTCCCCGCACATTCGAGGAACGGATTACGTTCGGATAATTCTTCCATGACTTTCAATATCAGGTGATCCGGCACATAGATACAAAGCTCAGAAACGGGTTTCCTCTCCATAGCTATGGGATCTGAAGCGTGATCGGAACGCTTGCGTTAGCCGTTCCCGTGGTACCCGTGCCACCGCCGGAGTGACCAGCACCACCAGTGCCTCCGTTGGCTCGAACCGTACCGGAATTCGAATACGTGCGGTAACGGAGAAAGATTTGACCGCCTCCTCCACCTCCCCCTCCGCCATCATTGGACGCACCAGCTCCAGCACCACCTTGGCCTCCGTCGGCATGAGCAAGCCCTCCGCCGTTGATCGTGATTGTCTGAGCTGAAACCCAAAGCACGCCGCCACCACCTGCTCCGCCGCCTCCGCCCGAGTTAACGGCGCCACCGTTTCCAGAACCTCCACCTCCCCCACCTCCCCCGCCTTTTAAGGCGGTTAGCGTTCCCGGATTCATCATGGCCTCAAAGAGCCAAGCGGATTTGAATCCAACGTTCGTAAGGGTAACGGTCGCGCCCGATCCGCCGCCGGCCGAACCCGATCCGCCTCCCCCTCCTCCGGCAGCACCAAGCCCGTCAGCCGTGATATTCGAAGCGCTGTTGCCTGTCGAGGAAGGAGCGTTGGCTCCAGTAGCACCTGCGCCTCCGTTGGGCGTTGAACCGCCCGTAGTGACACCGGCGATGCCTCCCGAAGCACCTGAACCGTTCCCTCCCGTTCCGCCAACACGGCGCAACGTGCCGGTGATGGAAACCGATGTCGAGCAATAGACACGAAACCCGGCAGTATCCAGCGTTACGCCCGTGTTAATGACGAGCGTCGTGCAAAAACAATCGCGCGTCATTGTGTAAACCGAACCAACCTTTGAAGCCCAGGTAACCGTTGCGGATCCATCGAGGGTCGCCGCGCCATCCGAACCGTCACCGAACAATCTCGTGTAGTCCAAAAACGATGAAGCGGATGGCGAGGTCTGGGCTCCGAGAATGACGCGCACAATATCCCACTTCGATGCGTCAGAGTTGTAGATGAATTCCAAATAATCCGATGAGGACAAGTCCGTGGATGCCGTGTAACCGGAAATCGTGTTCGAGTAACGCATTCCCCCTGACGTTCCAAGAATGACTGTCTTCGCAGCTGATGCGTGTTGCTTGATGCGGAGAATATACGTCTCGCCGTCCGTACCGTTCTGCCACGTCACGCCAGTGATGTTTTCCGTGAGCGTGCACTCGAAAAAGTTCGCCGTTGAACAGTCGAGCGTAAGCACCCCGCTCGAGGATGAAACAGCGGCCGTCACGCGATTCATGTAGCGCACATTCCCTGATGGATCGCGCGTGTACCATCCCCCGTTCTTCGTCCAAAGAAAAAGATACCCAGCCGGCGGATTTACGCTCGGCGCGGTCGTGACTTGTTTGATCAGCTCGATGTCGACGGCTTTGTTGACCGATTGGTTGAATTCAAAACCTGCGGCTATGACGGTTCCCGCAGCAGGCAACCCGTCTCCGAGCAGCGTGATTGTTGTATTGGGAGCTCCATATGATACGGCGGTGATGAGCGCGCGATACCAAGTGCTTGAAACCTTGAACAGATACACGCGTCCGACGGTAAATGTAGCCGTCTTGTCTCCGCTGATCGTGTGGCTAGTCGCGGATGCGATCGTCGTGACGGCTGACTGGACGATGTAGCCGCCATCGTCGAGCGTCGCGAGATAGTCCTGCAATTGGTCGTAGTGCGCTTTGGTGAGATGAATTTCGATAAGCGAACCCGCAGCGTGGGTGGCAGCCGTGGTGCCGTTGTATCCTCGCGTGTCAATCGTACAGGTAATCGTTCCGCCGGTTATGGACATTCCGGATACGAGAATCTGCTCTTGCTCAATCGTGATAACGGCCTTGTGCGTAGACGGCATGTTCCACGACTGCGTACCGAGTACGGACGATGACGAACCCGTAAATGTTCCTACTGAAAGCGACGAAAGAAGCTGGGCGTCGAGCAGGAACGACGCGCGATCCAAGACGTAAAGTTTTTGTAGAGACATATCAGAAATAACGTGAGTAATGGACTTCGGTCACCGCGATCGAATACCCCGATCCGGTGAGCGTTATCTTGAAAGAATTCAAACCCGAAATAATCTTCGGCAGGATGCCCGTGTAATCGATGTCGGAGCCGTTCTTCGTCACCCGTTTGTTCTCTCCGTCGATGACGATTTGGTCGCCGTTCGTGAAACTTCCGGAAATAATGAGCTTGTCCCCGTTCGTCGAGTTCTCCCATGTGATTTGCGAAACGGTTCCTGCGGTCACGAGCGTGAGATATGCGATTGAATCCGCTTCCGCCGTTCCGGCATTCGTGAATCCCATGACGGTCGGAGATGCGGTAACGGGCGTCGGCACGTCCGTCGATGTCCTGATCTGGTCTCTGCCAAACGGCTGGAGCGCGACAAGTTCAACCTCGAACGGACACATGGTCATGTGGAAGTGGTCGCGTTCTTGGAACATCCGATCGAGTCCGATCGCGTAGCATTCGTAGTATCGATATGAACCGGCCCACGGGATCTTGAGCACGCCGCCAAACACGGATAGATTCTGGCGCATCGCGTCCATCCTTGACTCCATGTCAGTCCGGCTCGAACCCTTCACCGTTCCCCGCAAGACGATATGCGTCTCGCGCCAATAGGCCGTCTCGGCATATCCACCTTGCGCACGCGGGTATGCTCGCTTCTGGAGATCCAGAGTCGGAGCTGAAACCTTCACGAATCTAGTTCGTATGTTCGCGTTTTGCAGGCCGTAATTATTGAAAACGATTTCGTCCGTTGATCCCGAAGGCGGAGACGGCGAAAGGCCGTCCCAGAGGGCAGTATCAAGTCTTGCGGAATCAAGCTGATAAACGGACATATTACATTTGCGCCGCTAAGCCGTAGCGGTTGCCTTGCAGGACTTTTGCGAGTTCCTTCGCGACCGTACGCGCAAGCCTCGTCTCGTCGGCCTGATTCGAGACGTTCACGGTTGCGCCTTCCATAATGGAAACCGAAACCGGCTGCGAGAGCTGTCCCGAGTTTCCCCCGAGCGGTATGACGGCTTCCGGACCGGATTCGCCGATCAGTGCGATGGTCGGTTTCGTGACGATTCCGCCGGATGCGAGATGGGTCTGCGGAATAATCGCAGCCGACCCCGACGGCGCGGATTTGATGGCATTTTGGGCGTTTTGGATGGCTTGTACCGTGGCTTGGACTTGAGCTTCGATCGCCGCGAGCTCAGCATGCTTCGCCTTCGACTCGGCGATAATCTTGTCGTATCCGTCCTTGTACTCCTGCAAAAGCAAATCGAACCGGTGCGTGGTCTCTTCCTTGAGGCGTTCGGTCTGCTTCTTGTGTTCGTCCTCTTCCTTCTGCATGTCGGCCTTGAGAGCAGCCATTTTCTGGTCGAATGCGATTTTGTCCTGCTGTTTCTCGTCTTCGTATTTCAAACGCAACCGTTCGAGGTCGGTCGTTGCGCGGAATTTCTCCGCGTCGGCTTTGAGCGATGCGTACTGATTGACGATAGCTTGTTCCGCGTCCAACTGTTTCTGAATTTCCGTGATTCGAGATTGCAATTCTTTTTGCCGATCGGCATCGTCCGTTTTTTGCAGGTCGTTCTTCAGGCTTGCCAAATCCTTTTGGGATTGAGCGAGCTTGTCCTGATGCGCCATGAACATTTGTAGCTGTTCGTCCTGGTATTGTTTCTGCTTGTCTGCGGTCGATTTGGCGTAATCGCTTTGGAGCTGCGCCATCTTCGACGCAATGTCCGCGATCTTCTGGTTGTACGCGTCGAGCTGGTCCGAAGATTTCTGCGTGTAGTCGCGAATGAGTTCGCTGAGCTTGGTCTGCGTCTGCTTCGCATCGTCCTTGATTTTAGATAGGGCTTCGGACGCTTTGGATGCGCCTTGCGAAGCTCCTCCGCCGATGGAATCGATGATTTGTTGCTTCACGACCGGAGCAGCGTCTTCGATGGGCTTGAATCCTTGCTGGACCACGCCTTCCTTCATGGCCTCGCCCGCCTTGATAAATGCGGAATCCATGTCAGTTGCGAATGCACCAATCGTGTTGTTGACCTGCTTGACCGACGCGTGGAAGCCAGAGAAGTCGAATGCGTTGGATGCGCGTTCCATAGCGGCTCGAGCTCCGTCGAAATCGCCAGTGAGCGCCTTAGCAAGCGCCGAGTAAACGTTCTTGCCGATTTCTCCAATGCGCTGAAACGATTTGGCGACGTCCGTTGCAAATGCAACCGCTTCTATAGCACCTCCGACCAATACCGAGCCAAGAGCGAGCACCGCATACGCCACGCCTTCCAAGACATAACCCGCCGCCTTCGCGCCTGATGCGAGACTGTAAAAACTGCGCGACCAAGTATCGTTCTTCGAAGTCGAAACTTGCGCCGATTTCGCTGCTGCAACGGCGTCGTTAATAAACAAATCCATCGCCGGTAAAACGGTCTTGCCAATATTCTCTTGGATTTCATGGAGCGAATTGTCGAGCTGCTTGATTTTGCCTTGATACGTATTCGCCGCAGCTGCTGCGGATCCGCCGAATTCCTTTGAGAGCTCGGCCAAGATGAGCTTCTGGGCTTCCATGGTCTTCCCCGCCTTTTCGAGCGTCTGAATCTGTTCCTTCTGTTGTTCGGTAAAGGAAACGCCGATACGCGTGAGTGCTGTGAGTCCTTCGGCCGGATTGTTGAGCGCTTTGCCGAGCTGGATGACGGATGAATGCAGATCGCTGCCCATGGCGGTACTCACATTGAGCGCGGCTTGGATCGCATCTGGAAAAACCTGTTTGCTCACCTTGGTGAACGTCAGCATCAAGTTCTCTCCTGCGAGCACCTGGTCTTTGCTGAACGTCGTGAGATTCGACATTTGACCGGCGAGGTCGTTCGCCGCTTGGGCAGTGACGCCCGCTGCCATGCCCGTGGATTTCAAAACCGCCGAGAGCTGGGCTTGCGTGGCTTCCGCTTCTTCGGCTGCGGTGACGGTTCCTTTCAAAAAATCTCCGAGGGCGTTGAACGCTGAACTGGCCGCGTTCGCCGCAAGATTACCGAGTCCGATGGCTCCGACAAGTTTCCCAAAACCCATTCCTGACGAATCCGTGGCCGTGGAAACGCCACGCAAATCGTTTTCGAGCGACTTCAATTGCCCCGTCGCATTGTTCGACGCTTCGATAGCGATTTGGAGCTTAGCGTTTGTTGCCATGGGTTAGGAGGTATAGAAAGTCTTCGACGACGTCTGCCGGTGCGTCCTCAAGATCCCGCCACGTCCAGCCAAACTCGCGGCAGAGCAGGAACGCTTCGATCCTTCTGCTCGCGAGGGCGAGATCGCGCTCGGATATGAGCAGAGCGGAACCTCGTCCCTCGACAAGGTGCTCTAACGCGCTTTTGGGCCGTCTTCAGGCTTGGAGCGGAAACCGATTGCTTGGAGGGCTTGATCGAGCAAACTCTCCCCTTCTGCGGCTGTGAGATTGTTCTCGAGCGACTCCTTCGTGATCGGTTCTTCAAATGACCAAGCGGTTACGAATTTCGTCAGTAAGTTAGCCGACCAATCGTTGAGTAGGCTCGGTTCGACAGTCTCGCCTTCCTTGGCTTTTGCGTAGGGACTTGCCTCCTGCATTCGGCGGCGTTCGCCCCAGCTGAATGAGTCTTTGACTTCCGCCCATTGGGCATTGGAGAGATCGATTTTCATATGGGATAAAAATAACAATCCGCCCAGTCGAGGAGAGCGGATTGTCCACAAGAGTATTTTCAAAAAACTTTGCGCGATCTGTGCGTGATTATTGCGCGATTTTGCTTATCAAAAATTTGCTGCGTAAAAAGACTCAATGCCCTGCGCTGCTTTTTGGATATCCGTTGCCATATCCTGCCGGTTCGTAACGAATCCCGCCTCAACCAGCAATGCGAACGGCGTCGTGTCCCGTACCATTCCTATCCTTCCGAATCGTCCGTTTCGATCGTCGAACGCTCCCCCATTCCAAACGGGTACTCCCGTAGCCTGCGAGTAGGCTTGGGAAAGTTTGATTGCCTCAAGTCTCGCCGACTCTGAACCGCCTATGAAGCACGTTGTGACACCTCTGACATTCGGATTGGTCGCGGCATTGCCATGGATCGAAAGCAAAAGATCTGATGGCTTTGAACGCGCGTTGATCCACTTGATGCGCCGGACAAGATTGCTGTTCGCCGAGAGTTCAATAAAAAAGCTTGTGGGGACAGGAATGAGTGTCCAGCCCTTCTTCGCGCAAAGTGTTTGGAGTATGGGTTGAAGCGATGCCCAGATCGCGCGATTCCAATCAACCTCGGATTTGATGCCGACTGCTCCTGGCCATCGTTTAGAATGGCCAAGATCGACGAATAGCTTTCTCTGCATATAGAAACAGACCGCCTAGGAGGCGGTCTTTGCTTCGAGCTCGGCGATTTTGGCGTTCGCTTCTTCGAGCTGTTTGTTCACGGCGCCGATGACTTGCTGGTCGTGTTCTTCGGCTGTCGCGAGTTCAAATCCGTCGTTCAGGTAGCCCTGAAGCTTGGTTTCGAGAGATTCGGCATCGATATCGCCGATGCGTTCGACGTTCCCGTCCTTCTTGATGAATCGGTAAAGCATATGAGTGAGGTTAAAGAATGAATGGATTAGTTGGGTGATTTTTGGAGCAGCATAGACATGCGTTCGGTAGCTTGGGTGTTGGCCTGCATGTTCTTGTCGATTTCTTTCAGCACTTCGGTCTGCCCTTGGAGGGCTGCAGAAAAACTTTCGATGGCTGCGCCGTGTTTTTCGAATATCTGCAAGAGCTTCCAGCAGATGATTCCGATGACGGCCACGGATCCGAGAGCCGGACCGAGGCTCCCGAGATCCTTAAGGAGAGATGGGTCCATATCAGACGGCGGTTAGGATTGAATAAAAGGCGATGATGATTGCCGCCGCCATGATTCCGACCGGAATGAGGCAGCCCCGCATATCAGTAGCTCGCGACCGTGTTCCGTACGGTGCTCGTGAGCATCGACGAATCCGTTTCGGAGTAATACGCCTTGAACTTGAGCGTCTGGGTGACGATGTCTCCCTTGTTGAATTTGCGCGGGACTTCTTCGAGAATCACCTTGGCGAATTCGAATCGGATGCGCGGGCTCGATGAAACGCCGATCGTGACCGCCGAATTCAGGAAATCGACGCGGAGCGCTTGAGCCGTATTGCCGAGCAGGTTAGTGACTTGCGACTGGTCGTCATACACGAGTTCGAGCTCGCCTTCCGCTTGAAATTGGCGGTTCAGGATGTCGATCGGGTCGACGCTGCCCAGTGCTCGGTCGTCGTCCACATTCTTCCCGATTTTGACCGTCACCTTCCGCACCTTGATCGGCGTGGCGGCGTTCAATCCGGAAATGCTGGATGCGAGCCGGATATCTCCCATCGTCGGCAAGAAAATATTTTCTGCGACGTAGGTTGCGGTGCGTGCTTGCGACGCTCCCGTCTTGGAACGGAATCCGAACTTGGCCATCGCGTGTTTGTCGAGCTCGACCGCGAATTCGAGATCGGTCAGCATGGCGAGCGCGTAGTCCTTGCCCGCGTTCGGCTCCTTGAGGTGCACGGAAAGCGATTGGTGCTGGTTGGACTGCAGCACGGAAAACGCATGGTCGTAGACGCCGGTTTCGACGGTCGTGTCGGTAACGGATCCGAATAGCGACAGCATGAGCAACCCGATGGACTTGTCTCGGACAGGGAGCGTGAAGCTTCCTGCTGCGAATTTCTCCACGACTTGGGCGTCGATGGAATTCTCGATGAGATTGCGGGACGACTCGTCGACCGCATGCGCGACGCGTTCATCAATAGAAACTTCAGACGGACGGAGCCAATAGCCCGGGGCTACGGCCGTGCCTCGGACGGTTTCTTTGCCTACGCCGAGATCAATGCGGGAACCTGTAAATTTGGACATATGTTATGGAGTGGAAATATCAAAACGGCGGTTGTATTCGGCGACCGCCTCTTCGAATGAATCGGCGACGATGGTCGTAGGCGGACGCCCGCCTTCCGCGCTGAAATAAAACTCTTGCGCTTCGCCTCGCGCTTCATTTTGGACGGCGAGCCTTCGCTCCTCGCTCTTCGAACGGGGTGCGGACGCAAACGCCTTGTTTTCGGCTTTCTCGATCATACGGATGAAGCGTATCCATCCGCAGACTTGGAAAGCCTAAGCTATCCACAGCTAGGCATTCCCCTGTACCTTCCGGCATTTGAGAGTAATGACCGAAACGTAATGGGGCTTGCCTCGCCATTCGATGACGCCCGACCGCGAAAGCGCAGGATACACGTCGCCGTCGCATACGCCTCCGAGCGTACGGTCGTGGGCGAATTGGTAGATGAGGTCGTCGATGATGGAATCCAGAGACTTCTCCGCCGCCGATGTTCCTGCATTGTCCATTTCTGCGTAAAGCAAAATATCGAATTGGTATTCGATCAAATCTTCTTGGTTCGTGAAGTACGAGCCTTCCGACGGCGCCCTGCGAAGTTCGGCCACGGGATAGCTCGCGATGTCGAGCTTCATCTGGTCTTGTTCGCCGTCATAAACCTCGCCCAAAACGCCGGCGGTCTTGCGGGCGTCGAGCTTGGACTTCAATGCGGAACGGATGGATACGAGAGACATATTAAAAAGCGGGAACGCGCATGGTCTCGACGATCTTCTGCGCGGCTTCGTCGAAGCGTTTGTTGATGAGATGCTCGGATGCCTGGGCGAGTTTCTCCATGAACCGGCGCGGCGTGATGTACCGCGTGCCTTGGTCCACGTAGATCGCGTATTCAACCGTGGGACCGACGGCGCGCCAGAGGTTTCCGCGTACGATTCCTTCCTTGAACGATTGCGACATGCGGGTCGTCTTGTACGGGACGATGCCGCGATGCGGAAGCGCGTAATTCAAAACGATGTCGACGGATCGATCCAGCGCCTCGTCGATATATTCGAGCGACGTACGCGGATATCTCGCGACGGCCATCCTTAGGTCATCGAGGTTCCGGATGCGGATCGTGATCGGCATATCAACCGAGATAGACGCGTCGGTAACGATCGAGCGCGAGCTGTTCTTCGGGCTCGAGCGCCTCCATCCACATCGCCATGGCTTCTCCGGCCTGTTCGCGGCTCTTGCCCACGCTTTCGCGCTTTTTGAAGGCTTTGATAGCCATCCGCTCGCAGAGGTCGGACAAGTCGAACGGGAGCGTGTGTTTCGTCGCGTCCGTATCGTGAGAAAAATCGATTTTGTAACCGGCCGTGTACCCGACTTGGATATTGTTGGTTCCGCTCGGCACGCCTCCGTAGATGCGGATAAGTCCTGACGAACCGTCGCCCACGAGTTCGTAATCCGTGGACAGGAAATCCGTCCATGATGGAGCGGACGGGACTCCCGCGCGGTATTGCAGATTTGAGAGAGCCGTGACCGGCGCCTGTTTCAGCATGAGCATCCGAGCGCCTTCGGATTCGACCAGATAGACTTCGTTGGAATAGGTGGTCTCCTTGAAGCGCCGTCCGCAATACGACTCGATGAGATCCGTGGACGCGTTGATCAGGCGTTCCAAAAGCGAATCAAAACCCGAGCTCGTGAGTCCGAGCCGGTCTTTGACCCGTTGGAGCGTGGTGAGCGCGAATGCGGTCGTGGCCATAGCAGTATTCTAAACGATGCGGGACTGTCGGGGAGCATGCTCGACTCCCCGACAAAGGCCGCCCCGTCTAGACCACGGCGTCCGGCACGATAGCCGGATTCTGAGCCGCGCTTCCGAGGTTGAACAACCCAGCGAGGTCGATCGATGGCGTCGTTCCTGCGGCCGTCAGCACGAGGCGCATGTAGCGCTTGCGGCTGCCGGTTCCGAGGCCGTTTACACCGATCGTCTTGAGCTGGTTTGATTCGGTGATGGTCACTGATGAGCCGGCGACGTCGGCCATGTCCGATCCGTCGGACTCAGCTCCTTCTTGGAGCTTCACGGCGTAGGTTTCGTCCGTGTCATGGGTATCGATCGTGCCAGCCGCGATGACGGCTTGCAGGTTGTCGAAGCCCATCGTGTCCACGACCGTTCCGTCCGTGCTTGCGGTGAGCGTAGCCGGACCCAGCGAGGCGAGGACGTTGATGTTTTCTGCCACTGTGTTCATACGTGTGGTTTGAGTGAATGAGATTTGGACGCCCGCTTAATTTTCGGCGTCCCTTCCTTGGCGAGATACTCCGAACCGTAGGCGAGCGCCTCCTCATTCGAGAGTTCGACCGTCTCCCCCGCTTCCTTACGGTCGCCGTGGACGATGATCGGTTTCAAGACTTTGAAGGCGCTCATACGATTAGGAGCTTGCCGTCTTGATGGCGGTGAGTGCTTGTGGGAGCGAGATGACGGCCGCATGGCGGTTGCCCATGACCATGCCGATCTGGCGAGCCAAGGCGACTTCCTTCCCGCCGAACGTACCGCTGGTGAAGCGATCCATTTCCATTTCGTTCTTCATGCCGAGGCCGACCGCCTTGAGCGTGCCGAACACGCCGAACTTGGTTCCGGCGGCGGAATCGCTGAACGCGGGGAGATGGCGCACGGTGTAGACTGGGAATCCGAGGATCGAGCCAGCCGGCTTCGGTCCGCCGTTTTGCGGGCTGACCGAGAGCGTCTGCGGGTTCAAGCCTGCGAGTTGCAGGACGTAGAAACCGGCGTCGTCCTTTTGTGCGCGAAGTTTCGCCCAGACCGTTCGGCTGAAATAAAAGGCAGCCGAGTCGAGGGTGGATTCTTCCACGCTTGCGATCACATCGGACGAATCGTCGATGACCTTGTACGAATCAAAGCCCGTTTTGCCTGACCCGAGCGAGTACGTGTTCACTTCTTTGCTTGCCATGATGCCGACGAACGGATGGCCGGTTCCGGCGAACACCTGCTTGTCGATCATGTTTGACATGGCTTCGGCGGCGAGTGCCATGAGCCAATCTGCGACGGCGGGCGTTGCTTCGGCGAGCAAATCCTTGCCCAACACGAATGCGAGTTGCCAGCTCTTGGCGATGAGGCGGGCAGTCTTGAACGTGATGCCCGTGACGTTTCCGACGGCATCGACGCCGAGATATTCGCCCTCGAGGAACGAACCCCCGTAGGCAGGGATATCAAGTTCGTCGCCTTTCATTTCCCAACGCGCACACTGTGAAACGGCCACGCCAACGGTTGCAGCGATGCGCAAGATGGCGTTGGCGACTTCGGTCGGCACGAGGTATCCACCACGCGAGTCCTGATCGCCAATGATGGCTTCGCCAGATTTGGTTTGCAGCACGACCGTCTTCACAAATTTGGCGAATTCGGTTTTCTGGGCGTCGGACAAACCGGTCTTGTCGTGTCCCAAAAGGATGCGTTCGAGCTTCAATTGCTCGACGGCTTCGCGCACCATGCCTGCACGCTCGTCACCGATGAGTGCTTTCACTTTCTCGTGGAGAGCGGTATCAAGGTGACCTTTTATGTCTTCCGCGAGTTCTGTTTTGAACTGTTCGAGTTCTTTCAACATAGAGATTATTTACGGATGAATAATTTGCTCTTTGCGAGAGCTTCCGAGGTTGCCGTGTTCACGGCACGCAAGACCTGACGCTGGAGAAGCCATTGCTTGAAGACTTCTTCGTCAGACCCTTCGTCACTCGACCTTTGTTTCGGGGTGCCGCCATCGACGGCATCCTTCCCCTCGGTACTCTGCGCTTCCGCCCCGTTTAAGAGCTGCTCCAAAGCACCGCTCGCTTGTTCTAATAAGTTGATGGCATTTTCAATTTGCGCCCGCGTATCCGATGAGATCGTCCGTCCTGCCTTCTCCGCCGGTTCTGGTTGTTTCGGCTTTTCGGGCTTTTCGGGTTCCTCCGTCTTTCCGATGAACGCTTCGACCGCCTTCGCTTCGGTGTCTCCGATGTCTTTGACGGAAAGCGTTCGGGCATTCGGATTGCAGGGAACGGCTACGAAACTGATCTCAAGCAATTCGTTCTTCATCGACCCGTCTTGCGCCTGATTGCGAATGAATCCGACGGATACCGTGTCGAGAAAACCTTGCTCAACCATTACTTTCGTCTCCCGAGCCGCATCCGTGATGTCGTGGAATAGCGGTTCGAATAACAGCTGTCGATTTTCTGAGCGAACATTCTCCGCGAGTCCGACGATGGACTTCACGGAATAGTCGTGATCGATGAGCAGGCGCGGCGACTTTTGGAAGTTCGAGAGATCCCAGCTTGAAACGGGAATCGCCTCGCCGGAACGGTCGATCGTTTCGTCGCTCGCCACGATCGTCACCCGTCCGTCTGCGGCTTTGGTGACGGATGCTTTGAGTTGTAGTTTTTCGGTTTGCATACCTTGGGTTAAAGCGTATCGGGTTAAAGACGCGGAATCGTTTCGTTATCCACAATCAGTTTTGTAGTTCTTCGACTTGCGGAACCACTTGGCATCGGCAATTTGGATGAAGTGCGCCTCCGGTGACATTTGCGTAATCGACGGGCATGGTTCCGCCATCAGATCCCTGCACCACATCGCCCTTGTCGTAGAAATTCTCGTCGATGCCGACTACGGTTCCGTGCAGTGGGGCGCAGAATTCACAAACGAGTTCGTCGGCCGCCGTGTACCAGACAAGCTTTTGCACGCCAGACTGACGGTACGCTTCCCGTCCGGCCATATTCGCTACGCGAAACGCTTCGGACTTTGCCACGCGTTCTGCACGAACATCGGATGAAAATTCGCCAATATCGCTGATGCGGTTCTTGAGCTTGTCGATCCCCTCGCCTGCGTCGAGTCCGTCTCTGAGAGCGTCCCTAAACAGACGCGTTGTTTCTTCCTGATACGTTTCGGCCATGAGTCCGACGGCATCGTTTACCGCCTGATGGACGCGAGCGGTCGTATCGTCGAATGCGCCTCCGATGAGATCGGCGGAAGTTCTTCCCTCACTTCGATACAGGTCGTCAAAAATCGGACGCACCGCGCTCACGATGATGCGGACTTCGGATCGCGGATCGATCAGAGTTGCAAGGTCAAATGCCTTGGACTGTTCTTCGAGGTTTGCCGAGGCGCGTTCAGCCATGCCTTGCGCGTAATCTGCCATCGTCTTTTTGATGAGTTTCTCGTATGGCGTGACGCGTTTTACGAATGCCCGCCATCGCGCCTCCTCCTGCATGAGTTTGAAAACTTTTTGAATGCGAACGAATCCGTCTGCAGCCTTCGAGGCGACGGAGCTGACCGCTGATTCGACTTTGGCGTTGCTCTCGTTGATGCGTTTCGCTTCTTTGGATGCCAGATAAGCCGAGCGTGGCGCCACGGTCTTGTTGGGTTGAACTTTCGGGGAGCCAACGGGGGTTTGTGTAAACGACGCCATGACCGAATCGCCGTTTTCGATCGGTTCAAGTCCGAGTTCGTCACGCACTTCGTTGACGCTTTCATACGGTGCGCCTCCGAGTGCGGCAACGCGTTTCTTGATTGCCAAGTCCTCGTCTTCCGGAACAACGTTGTCGAATTCGATGACCAAATCCTTGCCAAATCGCGGGATGAGCAGGACGTTCAAAAATGTTGCGATACGTCGTAATCTCGGCATGACAGTGCGAAGCGCGTAGATGTAGTTCGTTGCTTCGGCGGTAGCACGATTCAGGTTCTCGCCAGCTCCAAGACCGAGTACGACATGGGGAGTCCGCAGTCCGGACAAAATGTCATCTCTGGACCACTTGAGCTGTTCCACGAAATCCATCTCCTTCTGGCTCCAACCCATCTTGTCCGGCTCAACGCCATCGGGGAGAATTGCGACCTTGTGCGCGTTTTCAGTCCCGCGATAGCGATCTTCGAACTGCATGCGGATGGGATCCATCTGCTCGCGCGTTTTGAATTTGGATTTGAGGATGAGATCCGGCCGTGCGCTGTTACGGAAAAATGCCCGATTCCATTGGCGGGCGGATAGATCGAGATCGACCGAGTCTGACATGGCTTGCACCGCGCCGAATCCGAGAATCGGGTCGTCTGGATTGGATTCCCTGATGTGCAAAATCTGGTGCGGCTGGAAAACGTATTCACGTGACTTATGTCGATACTTGTAGGCGATGACGGATTCGGGAAAAGAATCGGTTCGGATGATGGTGACGTTCTGCGGTTTCAGAAAATACAACGCCTTTGGTTTTGTTGTTGGAGAATCCGCGCCGTCCATGTAGAGATACCCATTGCCGTAGAAGTCGAGTGACATGCTGAGCATCTCAAGCAATTCTGAATGGGTTGAGATCGGATTCGGCTGGTGCAAAAGATCGAGTGCTGGATGCGAGTCAATCTCGCTCCAAGAACCGTCAGCTTTGATGCGATACAAACGAAAGGCGGCGTAGCCCACGGTTTCGCCGAGAAGCTTGGCAGCTTTGAACTGCCAACCGAACGCAACGCTTGAGGTTCCGTTCAACCAAGATGAAAACGCGTGGCCGACTTCGGCGATGCTCTTGCCACTTCGGTAGAAGCGCCACGTCTCCTTCACGCGATCAAAGAAATTCATGGCGTAAGCATCGCAAAAACGCGAACGCAAAAGCCCGCTATATCCACAGCATCTCTGGAATCCAGTTGGCGCGTTTAGCGTAGTGGCAGATTGCGAGCGCATCCGCGCGATCAGGCGATCGCAATCCCCGCTTCTTGGCGTCATTCTTCGACTCGATCTTGATCTGACCTTTCGATGTCATCGCGTACTTGATAGATGCGAGCTGGTTGATGAGCACCGGATCGTTGGGAATGGAGATAAGATTCTTCTCGAAGTCTTCCCGTAAGCACCAAAATATTTCAGCCTTGAGATTGGCGAATCGTTCCGAGTCTTCCGCAGACGAACCGAAATTCACGGGTACCACGGACATCCCCTGCTCGCGTAGCATGTCGGTGACGCCTCCGCCGACTCCCGTGTCGTCGACTGCCACGAATTCCGCACCTGAATCTTTGGCCGCAAGTACGAGCCGACCGGCCGTCTCATTCGTTGCACGCTTGTTGACGGACTCGACCAGCTCATACGTGTTGCCAAGGGATTTGAAGATAACGGTCTCGTCCTCGCCGAAACGAGCAACGTCACATCCGATGCTCTTACGTTCGTCTCCGGCGACTTCCGCATGCACGGCGCGTTCAACCCATGAAAGCGGAATGAGCGTGTCCGATCCTTCGACGGGAAATTGTCCGAGCACCTTCGCTTGGAATAGCGGGCTGCCTTCACCCCACTCTGCCCTGCGTTCCTCGACCCATTCGGACGAAACAGCACCGGGAATGACAATCTCACCCGTTGTAACGTTAGGGTGCTCGAGACATGAGATTTCGATCTTGTGCCAGATCGGACTCTTGAAGGTGTCGTAGAACGGACCGGACGGACTCGCGGGGTTTCCAATCGCCACAATGCGGTTGTTTGCCCCCGTAGCGAGCGATGTCGCGCCAGTCCACGTTTCTGGCGGTACGCCAGCAGCTTCGTCGAGAATGACCAATAAATTCGGTGAGTGAAAACCTTGGAGCTTTGTGGAGCCAAAATCGCGCTGGTCGACACCCTCGCGCGTTGATATACCGAGCGCGAAACAATCTTCCGAAACCTTCCATTGGGTCGAAAGCAATTCGCCTCCGAGCGGAATACGCGACGATCGGTATGCAGCAGCGATCTCACCCCAGAGCACTTTCTCGACTTGCGTCCATGTCGGAGCGGTCGTTACGACCTTGGACGGTTTGAATACGGTCAAAAACCAGATAGCAAGACGCGCCATGAGCCAAGACTTGCCGACGCCATGTCCCGATCTGACGGTGACGCGTTTGTGGCCGACAACAGATTCCGCAACCTCTATCTGCTTCTCCCAGAGTACAGCATCCGGCCAACAGAGCTTCACGAAACCAACGGGGTCGCGTTGGAGCCTAAGCAGGATTCCTTCTGTTCGCCGACTTGCCATAGAGCGAGTAGATGAAGTCCTGCAAATTATCGATGCTCAAGCCTCCGGACATTTCGACAGACGTCAGTGCCTTGCCTGCCGATTGGTCGAGCAGGTATTTGACCATGTCTGTATTCGGTTCGCGTTCATATACCTTGGATTTCTTGCCGTCCTTCCCCGGAACGTACACCACGATACCTTTCGCAAGATCGAGAGCGGCGTCCATGAGCGGATTGAATTCCTGCTCGATGCGAGCAAGCATCTTCTGGCGCATCTCGTTCCGCTTGATGGTTTCCGGATTCAAAGTCCCGAGCGGTCTTCCTCCGCGTTTTCCATTCTCCCGTGCAGTGGTCGGATTTGGCATACGAAAACCCAAAAACCCAAAACTAGGCTAACTTTACAGCACTCCGTCCGGTGAATTTCTCCCATCTGTCGACGATAACGTCGCAATATGCGGGATCCATTTCAATCATGTAGCACCGCCGTTCGACCTGTTCGGCGGCAATGAGCGTTGAACCGGAACCTCCGAAGCAATCAAGCACGATTCCGTCTTGCGGCGCGCTGTTCATGATGGCCTTGGCGCAAAGCCGGACCGGTTTCATAGTCGGATGCTCTGGAGACTTGGTTGGACGATCGAAAAACCAAACGTCGCCCTGCTTCCTTCCGCCGTACCATGCATGGCGTGTCCATCCATACAGGATAGGCAAAGCTTCTGCATCGTTTGTCTCGTCGAGCTTTGAAGATTCCTCTTCGGATAACCCATGCATGATCGGCTCGGATTGGTGCTGGTAATCGGAGCCGCCAAGAGTGAACCGTTGTTTCGCCCAAACGATGTATCCCTGCCAATGACCACCAGCATCCGTGAACGCCTGCCAAAGCGAATGAAGCTCGCCGTATGACATGCAGACGTAGAACGCGCCGGTCACATTGGCGACAAGATTGGCCATGACTTTACGCAGGAACGCGACGAACTCGTCCCGAGGCATTTCGTCGTTGGCAATCTTTTTCCTGCGCTTACCCGAACCGCCGATGTAGCCCATGTTGTATGGCGGATCGGTAAAACACATGTCAGCCTTATTCCCCTCGAGCAAACGATCGAACGCTTCGGGACTCGTCGAGTCGCCGCAAAGCAAACGATGGTTCCCGAGCTGATACATCTCCCCGGTTTTCGTCTTGGGATTCTCGGGCAATACCGGATCGTATTCGTCTTCCATCGGCTGCTTCAGCAAACGGTTCAAGGCTTCGGTAATCTCCTGTTCGTCGAAACCGGAAAGTTTTCGAGATTCCGCGTCGAGCTGTTCCAACAGGACGGCCAAACGATCCATGTCCCATTCACCCGAAATACGATTGAGTGCGAGGTTCAATGCCTGTTCCCGATCCTTTGGAATATCGACACGTACGCATGGAACCTCAGACATGCCGATGCGTTCCGCCGCTTTGATGCGCTGGTGCCCGCCGATGACCGTGTTGTCCGCATTAACGATGACCGGATCCACAAAACCGAACGCGCGGATGGAGTCCGTGAGCTTCGTGAGTTCCCGCTCGCTGATGGAACGTGGGTTGTATTCTGCCGGCTTGAGCGCGGTAATTTTTACTTGTTCGTATTGCATAGGATTATTTTTGCGATATGTTCGACAACTCTGCTCACGATGCCGTTCCCGCACATCTTGTACCGTTGGGTATCGCTCATTTCGATCTCGTTCCCCTTTTCGTCGATACCCCATCGCGTCCACTCGTCCGGCCATGACATGAGGCGTTCGCACTCGAGCGGGGTGAGGCGCCTGACTCGGATGCCGTCCGTAACACCGGAAACCTCGGCTGTGCGATGGCTATATCCTTTGGCATATCGGGCCTGGATCGTCCGTGCGGCAGACGTGATTTTCGGGTCTTTCGTGCTGAGATCGATGAAGGCGATTCCTCCTGTGTTGGCTCCATCGATCGTGAAAGCGTAGTCGCCTTCGATTTTCTTCTGGTTCCGGTTCAGGTACTTGAGCGGGCAGCGAACGGCGTAACAACCGGTCTTCGCGCCTATGCCTCCGCCGTTTGCTTTGAGAGTCCGCGCGACGCCGTGCTCGGAATAGACGCGTTCGGCTTGAGCGACCCGAGACGTGATTTCGCTAAGATTCGCTTGAGCACCTTGCGGCTCAAAAAATATTTCTCGTGCACGTTCGCCTCGAGTACCGATGATAAAGACGCGTCCGCGGTTTTGAGGGACGCCGAAATCTCTTGCGTTGAGAATCTGCCATGAGAGAGCGTAGCCCTCTTCGGCCAGCGAATCGAGAATGACGGCGAAGTCTCGGCCTCCGTTCGATGACAGAGCGCCTTTAACGTTTTCCCAGATAAAATCGCGTGGCTTTTTCTCGTGCAAGGCGCGGACGTATTCCGCGAACAGGCTCGACCTTGCACCTTCGAGTCCGGCTCGCTTTCCAGCGACGGACAAGTCTTGGCATGGACTACCTCCGACAAGAAGGTCAAAGTCGGGTACGTCTTTCCAGCTAATTTTTTGGATGTCTCCATAATTCTTTGTATTAGGGAACCGATAGCGCAAGACCAAGCTCGCATATTTATCGATTTCGGAAAAACCAACACATATTGCCCTCCGCCCCCGTTCGTCGGCAGGCAGAACGCGCAATCCCATTTCCATAGAGGCCCGCTTCCTCCGCTTGAATACTTGAGGCTTGGCCGATTTGGATTTCGAGTCTGTTGGTTGAGTACCCACGTCATATGCATTGTCGATGCCAATTTCGAATCCGCCAACACCGGTAAAAAGTGAAAAATACTTCATACGGCTTTGATTCCGAGTGCATCCGCGACGTCTTCCCAAGCACGCGCGAGCACGTACGTGCCACCAGCTGACTCGATGCGTCTTTGCCAGAGCTTCTGTTCGTCGCGCTGTCGTCCTTCCGGCGACTTGACCTCGATGCCGATGAACAGACCGTTGATCACGCAGACGATGTCTGGCATGCCTACGTTGAACGCGTCCGATTTTCGGAAGCCGATTATCGCCTTCCCCTTCCGAATTGGAATAGGCGCAGGCTGGCAACGGAATGCGAGAATGTTCCGGTAGCGAAGGTTCGCGAGTATGGCGTATTGGATGTCTGATTCCCTCATGCGTACAAGCATAGGCGCGCGAAGGCTTGGAAATGCTTACTTATCCACGTTTTCTGACAGTTGGAGCGAACAGAGGCGGAGGTTTGTCGATGTGCACGATAATGGTCTTTGGAATTTCGTGTCCCCGTTCTACAAGGTCAGATACTCTTCCTGCGAGCCGATCCGCCGTACATAGCCAGCGATCCGCTGAGAGTTCGAGCTCCTGTTCTTTGCAAGAAAGATATCGTTCGTACGCTTCGTTCAATGAGCAGATCAAGTTTTCTTCTTTGCTAGGAATGTCCTCGACCTGCCAGATCCGTCTCTCTGCCCACTTCGCAAGTTCGGCCATCGAGACATGAATGGAGCCGCGCCTTCGCCGGAGCAGATATGCGTGGCCATCCGAACCCATGATGAGGATGGAGAGCGCGTCGACCTTGAATAAATTGCGTTGGGCTATCATGGTTCATGTTTTTGGAGGTTCGAATTTTGGTATCTTTCGGACCGGCACGAGCCTGACCTCCCATAGCCCGTTTCTTTGTTCGACCGTAACGGACTCGAATGTCCGTCGGTTCGCTTTCTCTGCAAATTTGTCAGCGTTTTCCTTTTCGCGAAAACGCGCGACGATATCCTTTTGCTGCATAATTTGTGGTTCCGCTTTTTAATCAAGAAGCCGCTGGAAGCGGGAAATGATTCTGTCCATGCGATCTCGGTACCAATCCTCGAACGGCGTTTGCGATCCGGAGCGTTCCCAGAGCCGATAGAGAGTTGCTCGGAGACGCTGACTCTGCGTCGGCGGCCGATAATCATGAGCCGCGCAGGTGATCTGGATGGAATCTTTTGCATGCTTGGTCATTTCCATACGAGATGTTTTTTCGCGTCGCCTCCGTAGTCCACCCACTCGCCTGTGTAGATGCGAACGCGCCAGACTCCCCGCTCTTCGTCGTATCGCGCCAGATCACCTTCGATGTAAGGCTTGGCTCGCCTCGGTCCCCTCCCCGGAACGAATATCTTTCCTTCACCCCCTTGAGGGGGTAGGGGGAGATTCTTCTTCAGGGGTCTTCTAACGGGTTCTTCTTTGTGTGCCGTTTTTGGTACGGGTGCCCGTTCCGTATTCGGTACTGCCGTGTTCCCTTTTTGGTATTGGCTATTTTCTGTACCCGTACCGTTTTCGGTACTGGCTGTGGATTCTTGATGGCAGATCAAAATGTCTATCTCGATCACCGTCGTACATCCCTTCCTTTCCCCCGTTCGCAGATGGATTCCGTGACTTGGACCTTCGGTCTGCCAATATTTAAATGATTTGAACACGCTTTTCCGATCGCACCCGATTTCATTCGCCAGAGTCTGCGCGGAGGCAGACGTGCGCCCATGGCTGAGCAGTACGGCCAACACGGCGACATTGATTGCGCCGTGGCCTCCGCGACAGACTTGATTGGGAAGCGCGGCAAATGGGTACGACACCTTTCCCATATCAGTAACTGCGAGCAAAAGTGCGCGCGTCTTCATCTAGGATCGAGAGATCTTTAATCTCCTTCTCGCGTTGACGGGATACGGCTCTCACGACGTCCTCGAATGCCATGCGCGCCATATCGTTTTGCTCGCGTACCCTCATTCGCTCGACCACGTTCAACACCCAGTCGAGCGAACGGATCTGTCCGACCTTTCGTTTTTGCATGAGCGAGACGTTTCTAGCCTGTTCATCCCTACCCATGCGGCGGAACGGCGCCGCATGGGTTGTGCGTTGTGCCTCCTGCATAACGCGGATCAAAACGGGATGTCGTCCAAGTTGACCTCATCGGTCGCGGTGGACGTCTGGTCGGCCGGCGCATGCTGTTCCCGCCGTTCCTCGGAAACGATGATTTGGTAGTCCGGCTGATTCTCCTTTTCCTTACGGTCGTTCTTGAAGATCGCGATGCGGATTTCACCGCGCAGATCCTCAAGCACGCCGGAAAAGTATTTCTTTCCGTCCTTGGTTTCTTTGAGCCATAAAGCTCCGATTTTTCGTGACATAGGTTTGGTGGTTAGAACGTCTCATCCGCGAACGAATCGGAATTGGTGTCCTCGAGTTCGACGGTGAGAGAATCTTTCGCACCCTCGATCGCTTTTCTCCATTCAAGAACTGCGATTGTTTGGCTGAGCTGGGTTTTACCGTATCTGTCATGACTTTCCTCGTTCGCAAGAATCGAAGATGCGGTTTGCATGATCACGGCTTTAAACAGCTCTCCATCCTTCGCGAGTGACATGGATAGTGAGTGCGCCTTCGCCTGAAGATCGTCGTATGTGTAAGTTTTTTCCATATCAGGCTTTGGCTAATTCCTTCTCGCGCCTCTTGAGCGCGAGGCAGGCTAAGAATGCGGACTCGTCCACCCTGAAGTCTTCCTTCGAATACTCATACGGCGTGCAGACCCCCGATTCCTTGTCGAAATGCAGGATCACGGCGCCGTCCAGCACCTCGCCGTTCTCTTCCTCATATGCGAGGCAATAACCGGCGACTTGGTAACGCATTTCCGTGTACACACCCTTGGCCGTTTTGTAGTCGATGAGCATTCGCTTGCCGTTGACGGTCGCGATCGCATCGACCAATCCCGCGTATCCGTGGACGCGCGAGTAGATGAGCTTTTCGGCGTGCTGGAACCGCACGTCGTGTTCGTTGAACCAATTCAGGAACGCGTTGATGCCGGCGCGGACACGTTCATCCGAATCGTCTGGTATGGATGGAACGTCGGATCGGTGGATGACTGCGAGCGCAAACGCTTCCGCGTAAGCGTGCACCATGTCTCCAATCGATGCCGCCTGTTCCTTCTTGATCTGGTGCTGGCGGACGGCTTCCTCGATGATCGGTACGATTTCCTCAACCGTGAACGGTCCGGTGTTGGATTCAAGGAATAAACGCAGGTGCTTCTCGGCAAGCCCGACTGCCCATGGAATGAGGAATCGGGACTTGTCGATGATGCCCGTGCAAGCCGTGACCGAAAGCAGGTATTCTTTCGACCCCTCGATGCGGTAACGATGCGAGTCAGGCAGGTGTTCGAGGGTGATTGCTCCGCCGTAGAGCTTCTCGGTGATTTTTTCAGCCATATGGGTTAGACGGCTGCCGCGACCTTGGTTCGGGCGGTTTCGAGTGCCTGATTAGGATCGACGGAAACCTTAGGTTCCGGCGGGGTTTGATTCCCCTTTGGTGTACCAAGCGGGATATTGGAACCCGCAGGTTCAACAGGTTTCTTTGACCACGCATAGCTTTCAGTGCCATGGACGGCCTTGATGATCTTCGAAAAGTCTGGCTCGATGATTTTTCCGAGCTGGCCGGTGCGGTCTTTCGCCGTGAATTTGTCAGATGATGGATCCACGAATATGACGCGTTTCGATTCGCCGTCGCCTGTTTGTACAACCGTCATGTAGCCGACCACGTCGACCATGTTGACGATGTCCTTCGATACCTTAGTCGTGATGAGCGGACGCAAAAGCACCCGATCTTCGTCAGGTTTGTCGTCCACGTGCGCTACGAGTAGAACGTGCATGCCGGAGTCCCGGAGCACCTTCACGTAGTCGCGCATGGTTTTTCTGAGCCATCCCCAGCCGGCTTGGCTCGGGGAGCCGTCTTTTTGCACGAGCTTGGAATCGCCGAGAGCCACCATGTGGCGCATGAGCTTTTCCATGAGTTCGCCGATCGGGTCGATGACGGCGGTTTCGTAGCCGTCTTTCTTGAGCGCTTCGGTGTACTCCCGCATGTCCGACCATTTCTCGACATGAGCCACGTCGAGTTTGATCCCGCGCAAACCGAAATACTTCGAACCGTTTTCGCAGTCCGCCATGAGCGGCTTTGGAGCGGTTGATGCGAACGTTGATTTGCCGACGCCGCCTTCGCCATACACGAGCATGACGAGCGGAGGTTTTACCGACGGATCGCCGGTGTTGATGATTTTGAGCATAGATATTTGTCCTCTAAGAATGAATTGAATAAGTCCTCGAACTGCCGGATGAACCGCCGGCGCGGTCGACCTTTTTGGGGCGGCCTTGTGTCCCCGCGTGGTGTCCGGTCCATGCTTGGCAGGTGCGGTTTCAATGAACCCGCCCAGCCCTACCGGACACCGCGCCAAAACGAAAAGCCGCTGATTGACAGCGGCTTCGCGGTGGGCGGTTATTCTGATATCCTAGAGATAAAGAAAACCGCCCACCCTATAAGGGTGAACGGCCAATAATCTGCTAAAAATAGGGGTATTTTGCGTCACGTAAGTTGATTTGTGCGACGCTAAGTTAATCCGATATAGATACGCGTTTACGCCAGCTCGCTCCTCTACCCCACCGCAAAAAATGAAAAAATCAGGTCTGTCCCTTTTGGTCCCTATTGAGACAATAAAACGAATTTACGGACTTCGTGAATTCACTTATCAAAAGAAATAAATATAAAATTTTTTTCTCTGAAAATTTATTTCATTTCTGTATTCTCCTCATCTCCTCCAACAACCCAGCGACCGCCTCCTCCCCCGTCGCCCACGAGGTGACGAGTCTGATCGCTGTTTGGCTGTCGTCTATTTTTTGCCAGAGATGAAATCCGTAATCAGCCTTAAGCCTCTCGATAAGCCCATTAGGTAAAATCGGGAAAATCTGGTTCGTCGCCGGATCTGTCAGGAATGCAAAGCCTGAAGCTCGTAAGCCGTCAGCCAGCTTCTGTGCCATGATATTCGCGTGACGTCCTAGCTCGAGATACAGGCCGTCCCTGAACAGTTCTCCGAACTGTACGCCGATCGTTCTCCCCTTCGAAAGCAACGCGCCGTGCTGTTTCAGATGGTATCTGAAGTCTGACTGCAGATCAGGATTGACTATGATGATCGCTTCACCCAAGAGCGCACCATTTTTGGTCCCGCCGATATAGAAAACGTCGACCAGTCCAGCTAATTCCACGATGTCAATGTCCGACCTTACGCTCGTCAGAGCTGAAGCAAGTCTTGCGCCGTCAACATATAAAAGCAGATTGAGTTCTTTGCAGACGGCGGAAATATCCGTCAGCTCTTTTTTTGAGTAGATGGTGCCGACCTCGGTGGATTGCGAAATGAATACGACGCGTGGTTGTACCATGTGCTCGTCAGCATGAGCCGCGACGACCTCCCTGATCTGCTGCGGTGTGATTTTTCCGTCCTTGCTTTCGACGGTATTTATTTTGTGCCCCGTCGCCTCTATCGCACCAGCTTCATGTACGGCGATGTGAGCCGAGGTTGTAGCGATGACGGATTGGTAAGGCTTAAGCAATGCGCCTAAGACAAGCAGGTTCGCTTGCGTACCACCGGAAACTAAATGTACCGCGGCGCCAGGCTTGGCTATGGCCGAGCGTATGAGCTTCGCGGCTTCCATAGAATACTCGTCTTCTCCATAGCCGTTTTCTTGCACAAGGTTCGTCTTCATCAAGGCCTCCAGTATCCTTGGGTGAGCACCTTCCGAATAATCATTATAGAACATGTATTTCATAGTTTTTTCGATATTACGCTTCGAGCCCTAAGCCTTCAAGGTAGGATGATAGCAACGTTAAAACCCGACCGGCGTCCGATGAGGATTCGGAGCGAGTCGGGCTTCGTCAGGTAGGTCCGTCAACCGCGTAGTTCACGGCCTACAGGGCAGGAGGTACGTCCACTTGAGCTTCCAGCGCTTGAGGGCGGGCGTACCGAGATTGCTGAGGCTTGGGTCAGGATTGCCGTTCTGATCCGGCCGGCAAATGAGCGGGTCTCCTCCGCACGTCGCATAGAGCCACTGGCCGTGCACGACGACCGCCGTAGGACCGTCACAGTCCAATCCGGTCGTGAGCTCGGTCTGTCTGCCGGTGTAGGGGTTGCCGTAGAGGATCCGGTGCTGACCGTGTGTGGCGATGAATGCGCCACGCCTGAACCCGGGTATCCCGCAGTGGTCGGGCCAGATGTCGTCGGGGTACCACGGAGCCGCACTGGTGTCGTACCAGAGAGCTTCTTGACCCGGCGTACTGTCTTGCAGCAGAGGGATCTTGGTCACGCTCGAGCCCGTGGTGTTCGAGACGACCAGTGACCTCATACCGAGTTCGGTATAGGCTCGGGCGCCGTTCCCTCCGACTGGCATAGGCGGATTGCAGGGCGTGACCACGTACGACGCATTCGGCTGGACAGCGGGTCCTTCGTACCAGACCGCTGCCGGTCCGCCCTCGAGACTCCCCTTCCAGATGACGCCACTCGGCGCCATCGCGTCGACTGAGAGCCAACTCTCCACGCCTCCGAGATCTTCGATCGCGAGGCCGTTGAGCGCTGCTCCCGGCATGTATGCCAGCTCCTGCAGGTCGAGCGTGTCGATGTTCAGCTTGTAGACGTAGCTGCCCACTGGTCCGTTCTGCGTGATCAGGGCTGCGGAGAAGACCAGTGCATTGCTGCCATGGGCCTGGATTCCGGCGACGAACGTGCCCGGAGGCACCGGTACATGGATGCTCGTGACAGTGCCGTCTTCGCTGACGCGTAGGATCTCCCCGCTCAGCAGCGATGTGACGAACGCATCTTGTCCGATGAACGTCACGTTTTCCGGGCTTTGTCCCAGCATCGGGTTGAACGCAGCGACTGTTTCGCCACTCCCCGCCACAAGCGGAGAATAGTCGTCGCTCAACATCCCCGGAGCAATCAGGGGTTCAGATTGGCTACTCACCTCCTTTCTGTCGTCCGTGGGGGCCGTCGAAACGGCGCACCCTGCTAGGGTTGCGGTTGCGATCGCGAAAAAGCCAATGGTTCCGATCTTCTGCATTCCTTCTGTCCTCCAAACACGAACATGGTTGCGATACCTCCGACCTAGCATCGCCTATCGAGGCCTGAAATAAGTGTTGTCGTGGTCGGAATATGGGAGGGTCTGCTTTTAATGTCGGTCAACTACGGAGAACAGCCGTTTAAGCCATCAGTTGCAGAAAGAGCAGGTGCCATCTTACTCCTGGGTTCTGAAACGGTAAAGACCACGTCTCCTTTTATTTCGGTTCTCCCTTGACCCACGGACCTCATCACGTTAAGATTTTTTTCGGTCTTTACATCAAGTGAACGGAAAAATGACCATGCAGGACGCCGAAAAACCGCCTGGAGAGCTGACTCGTTTCGTCGAAACGATCATGTACGAAAAAGGCTTTGCGATCTATCGCCATGATGTCAGCAGGCTGTTGGTTCTCTTGTCTAAGACGCTGCACCAGTCGCCAGGCAAGCCTTGGTACAGAGAGCGCTACGATGTCCTAGGCAACTACTGCCACTACATCGTAGTAAAGATGTCTTTCGACCGGAGGGAAACGGTCTCAAAGAGAATCCCGTACTGGCTCAATGTCCTTGCGGGCAGCTACGATCAAAAAGGTCTGAACAATAACAAGGCCAAAATCAATGCCTTTCTGGGCATTTGTCTTGAGGTTTCCGTACTGCTCAAGAAATTCGGCCCGGACTCCGTGCCTACAATACCACCACCTCCTCCAACGAAGGACTGACATGTCCCCGACGGCCGGACTTCTCAAGTCCGGTCTTGCT